>JAABUN010000025.1_pt1 | contig 250268 bp, 232 predicted proteins | sample 5559311 | NCBI WGS metagenome assembly JAABUN01 (sample SAMN10711877, study PRJNA513370) | rock metagenome | isolation source: Antarctica rocks | place: Antarctica: Victoria Land, Siegfried Peak sud | reverse complement strand
CGGACCTCCTCATCATCTTGGGGTCAGCCGGAGCGGTTCTCCGGCCAGACAAACCCCCGCGAGGAGCGTCCGGCCACCAACTTCGGCAGTCAACCCTCCGGGCCGACCGCCTCATAGGGTCTAGCGGTCGGGCCTGACTCGCACCCAGTACGTGTTCTTGCCGGCGCCGCGCCGGTCGATGATCTCGCGTCGCTTGAGGTCTCGCAAGATGCGGCCCACCTGGACGTCGCTCGTGCCGGGGATGATCTCCCTGACGTCGCCGACGGTGAAACGCTCGCTGAGGTTGGTGCGGACGAAGTGCTCGACCAGTGCCTTACGGGTGCCGGGTCCTGCTCCGAGCTTCGCGCGTTCCTCGAACTGCGCGTAGCTGGCCACGAGCACGCCCAGGAAGTACGACAGCCAGGGCCGCAGGTCGTGCTCGCCGTCGTGCCAGCCGATGGTAGAGCGCTCCAAAGCTTGGTAGTAGGTGTCGCGGGACTCGCTGATCAGCTGCTCCCACGAGATGTAGCGCCCGACCTGGTAGTCACGCTGGCGCAGGAGCAGGGAGGTGATCAAGCGAGACATGCGCCCGTTCGCGTCTTGGAACGGGTGGATGACCAGGAAGTCGAGGACATAGGCGCCGACGAGCAGCAGTGGGTGGTACCGGTCCTCTGCCCACGCCTGGCCGAAGCGCTGCTGGAGCTCGTTCATGTATCGGGGCGTGTCGCCGACGCTGACGGGCCGAAAGCGTGGCACCTCAGTGCCGTCGGGGTGGGTGGTGGTGACGGTGTTGTCCGACCTCTTCCAGTGGCTCGAGCGCTCCTCGGGCAGGTAGGTGTAGAGCCAGCCGTGGAGCTGCTTGATGACGTCGAGGGTGAAGGGGATGTTCTCGCCGTTCGCGTGGATCTCCGCGAGCACCCTGCGGTAGCCGGCGATCTCGGCTTCTGAACGATCCTCGGGCTCCACCTTGTCCAGTGCGATCTGGCGCAGGCGGCGGCCCGGGACGCGGATGTCCTCGATGGCGTTGGATGCCTTGACGCTCTGGACCATCGCCACCTGCTGCAGCGTCTCCAGGACCATCGGATGTTGCGTACGGTGGACGTCCTGGCGGCCCCGGCCTTCGTCGATGCGCGCGACCGCGCGCAGGACGTCGGCCGGTACCGGGTCGAGGTGCTTGTCCAGCGCTCGGAACGTGATCACCAGCGTATACTATCGTCGCACGGTCAGGAAGATAGGGAAGCGACATCGATGACAGGGTGCCGGTCGCGCGGTCCGAGCGCGCCCCGCTCAGCTCCTGAACCTGCGCAGCAGCCCGCGCGCCCGGCGGGCCACCGGGGTGATCGGCATGCCCGTGCGCAGCTCGAACCGTCGCACCGACCGGCGCGCCTCGGCTGTCCGCCGCTCCAGCTCCTTCTCGCCGGGCGTCGGCGGCAGCGTTGGCAGGATCGCCATTGCGCACGCCACTTCCACTTCGTAGACCCTTCCCCCGAGCAGGGCTGGGACGTCGAACCGGAGTTGGGGGTCCTCGTCGTTGGTCTGCAGGACCTTTGGGCTGAGCCAGTGCAGGTGGTACAGGCCCAGAGCGGCCAGCTCTGCGGGGGTCGTCAGGTGCTTGACCAGTGGTGCGCCATCGCCCTGGCGCAGACCGCTCAGCGTGACGGAGTCCAGGCGGATGATGGCGGGCGACTGGCAAGGATCCAGGCGCAGCGCGACGATGTCCTCGGCGGTGATGCGCGCCCGGGCGAAGGTGAGCCCGAAGCGGTTGCGACGGCCCCGCACTTCGACACGCTGAGACGGAACGAAGCCCCAGCCGGCGTCGTAGAAGATCTCGATGTCGCCGGTCTCGAGTGGTGACCCGAAGGCCTGCCAGGGCAGGACGTCGAGCGCGACGAGCTCGGCAGCTCGGGCGAGGTGCTCGTCGTGCAGCGCCGCCAACCCAAACGGCCAGTACAGCTCGGACATGGGGATCTCGATCAGCGTCTGAGGATCCATGTGGCGCAGGGAGGGCACGAGGTCAGGCCCGGCGATCGCATCGGAGGCGACCGAGCCGAAGTTCTCGTCGTGCAGCCAGGCCCCGAACACGCGCGCCTCGCCGGCGGTCGGCGCGGTCACCCCGCGGGCCAGCTGCGCGCGCAGCAGTGGCTCGGCCCCGGCGAGCGGGGGCAGTGCGCCCGGCACCACGGTCCGATAGCGGACCCACTCGCGCTGGAAGGCGCGGATGCCCTGCTGGACCGCGTGGCGCTCGGCGGCCTGTAGGACGCCTTCCGGGGCTTGATCGGCTAGGACCGGCGCGAGCTCTGGGGTGAGGTCGACCTGGGAGCCGTGGTCCGGCATGCAGACCTGCTCGAGGACCTCGGGGGAGCGGACGATCGCGCTCACCTCGCCCTTCGGCTCCCCGGATTCCCCGAGGTAGCCCTGGATGTCGGCCCCCGCGAGCTGCTTGTCGACGGCGCCGGCATGGGTGACCAGGTAGAGCCCCATGGTGCGCAGCGCGACATGCTCGGTCTGCAGGATCTCGTTGAGCAGGGATTGCACCGTGCCCTGCCACCCCAGGTCCACCAGGACCAGGACGTCCTCGCCGGGCACGCGCACGGTCTCGACGTAGCGCAGCGCGCGCGCGCGGGCCTGGGCGCCGACGTCGACCAGGTGGGTGCGCAGCTCCGGATCGTCGGTCAGGACCTCGAAGAGCCCGCGCCGCAGGCGGACGTCGCTCAGGCGCGCGTCGGCGCGGCCGGCGATGCTCTTGATGCGCCCCGCGTCGAGGTCCAGCGTCGCGCACAGCTCGCGCACGGTCGGGGCGGAGCGGCGGGTCAGCAGCCGGTCGAGCTCGACGCGTGTGCCCCGGAAGATCGACGCCCGCGCGAGCGTCTGCCGCGAGAGCCAGATCGGCTCGGCCGAGATCGGGTCGGGCACCGCCGCCCCCGCCGCCTCGATTAGCTCGGCCAGCAGCACGCCCTCGCGCATGAGGCACAGCGCGCGCGACGACCCCGCCGCCCGCGTGCGCTCCTGGACCCACTCCGCGAACCCCGTCAGCGCCGGCCCCAGCGCCGTTGCCCCGTAGCGCCAGAACTCCGGCAGCTCGGGCGGCATGCTCGCGAGCTCCTGCCGGTGGAGCACCTTCGAGCGCAGCGCGGTCAGCCCGAAGTCGCCGTGGCCCTGCACCACCGGCCGGTCCAGCAGCCGCCCCTCGCGGGCGAAGATCACGTCGAGCTGCTTGTCGCGCCGCGCGAACTCAAACGCCCGCACGCCGAGCTCGCGCGGAGCCTTCACGTCGGCGTCCTCGTTGTCACCCACGTGCACGATCGCGGCGGGCTCGACGTCGAGGCTCTCGAAGACGTGATTCCACAGGCCCGTCGTCTTGCCGTAGCCGAACGCGCTCGAGACGAAGATGCGGTCGATCTCGAGGCCGCGGTTGACCAGGAACTGCTCGACGTCGCCGCGGCTGAAGTACGTGTCGGACACCGCGACGATCTGCTTGCCCTGCTCGCGCGCGGCGTCCAGCAGCGCGGCGATGTCGAGGTCGGGGACGAGCAGGTCGCGCTCGACCCGGACCTCCGCCGCGACGCGCGCCGCCAGGTCGGGCTTGTCCCCGAAGATCTCGCTGGGCGCGAGCTGCGCGTAGATGTCGGGCAGCGTGATCTCGGTCCGGCCGTCCTGTTCCAGACGCTTGTTCCGGGCACGCTGCTCGGCGGCGATCCGCAACCGCGTGAAGACCCGCGGGTGGACGCGACGCGGCAGCAGGTCGAGGTCGTGCAGCGCCTCGGCGACCAGATCGAAGGCGTCGACGGGGTCGGGGACGCGACGCCACAGCAACGTGTCGAACACGTCGAAGGACAGCACCTTCACCTGCGTGTGCGCGAGCGCCGCCAAGGGCGGTCCGAGGCGGACATCGAGCGTGTCGACGCGCGGCGCCGTGGAGACGTCCTCGGGGGGCATGGGAGGGACCGACGCGCCACGTTCAGACGCGGCGGGCCGCTACGGTATCACCGCGTGGACCGCCCTCTTCTGCTGCATTCGCTTCGCGAGTACCGGGCGATTCTGCTGCGCTGCTTCGAGGCTGTCGACGCCCGCAGCTTCGTCGAGATCGGGTCGGAGAGCGGGGCGGTGACGCAGGAGCTCGTCGAGCTCGTCGTCGCGCGTCATGGGAGCCTCACCACGCTCGAGCCGTTCCCCACCCCTGAAGTCGTGGAGCTCGATCGCGCGGAGCCGGCGTTCCGGCTGGTGATCGGGCACAGCCCCGGCGCGCTGGCCGACGTAGACGCGGCCGACGCGTGGGTGGTCGACGGCGATCACAACCACTGGACGGTGACCCGCGAGCTCGAGGCAATCCTGGACAAGGCGGACGCCGCTGACCGGCCGCCGCTGGTGATCTTCCACGACGTGGGCTGGCCCTGGGCGCGCCGCGACCTCTACTACGACCCCTCCACGCTTCCCCCTGAGGGTGTGCAGCCGCACACCTGGGCGAAGGGGGTCCATCCGGGCGAAGATGGTGTCGTCGGATCGGGCTTCCGTGGTGAGGGTGGTTTCGCCGCAGCGCTCTCGGAGGGCGGACCGCGCAACGGCGTCTTGACCGGCATCGAGGATGTCCTGGCCTCCCGCGACGGTGTGGAGCTCATCAAGCTCGCGCCGATCTACGGCGTCGGCTTCGTCTTCCCCGGCGACGCTCCGTGGGCGGCCGCCCTTCGCGAGGTGCTGGCTCCCTACGCCGATCTCGATCTGCTCGAGCGCTTGGAGGAGAACCGGTTGGCGCTGTACATGCGGGTCATCGAGCTGCAGGATCGCCTCCACCGGCTCGACGCCGGCCGCAATCGGGCGCTCGCGGGGCGCGACGCCCGGATCGCCCAGCTGGAGGGCGAGATCGCCACCTTGCGGGTGGCTCTCGCCCGCGTGCGCGAGGCGGCGTGAGTACCCAGGCGCCGGAGGGCCTGGCCGCGCCGGCAACCTCGCGCCCGCGAGGGTCGGCCGCGATCGAGGTGACGGGGCTCGAGAAGACGTTCCGCGTGCCCCACCATCAGATCAGCACGCTCAAGGAGCGTGCCCTGCACCCGCTGCGTCGCACGGAGTACGACGAGCTGCAGGTGCTGAAGGGCCTGTCCTTCGAGGTGGCGCAGGGCGAGTTCTTCGGGATCGTGGGGCGCAACGGCTCCGGCAAGAGCACGCTGCTGAAGTGCCTGGCCGAGATCTACCGCCCGGATCAGGGCCGCATCCGGATCGCCGGCCGCGTGGCGCCGTTCATCGAGTTGGGCGTCGGCTTCAACCCGGACCTGACGGCTCGCGACAACGTGCTCATCAACGCCGTGATGATGGGCTTGTCCCCGCGGGAGGCCCGCTCGCGCATCGACGCGATCGTCTCGTTCGCCGAGCTCGAGGCGTTCACGGAGATGAAGCTCAAGAACTACTCCTCGGGCATGCAGGTGCGCCTCGCGTTCTCGACGATGGTGCACACGGAGGCCGACGTCCTGCTCATCGACGAGGTCCTGGCGGTGGGCGATGCCGCCTTCCAGCAGAAGTGCTTCGACGTCTTCTACGACCTCCGCGCTCGTGGCAAGACGCTTGTGCTGGTGACCCACGACATGTCCGCCGTCGAGCGCTTCTGCCACCGAGCGATGCTGGTCAGCGACGGGCGGATCGAGCTGCTCGGCGAGCCAAGGGAGGTGGCCAAGCTCTACCTCGAGCGGAACTTCGCCTCCGGGATGGGCGCCGCCTACACGCCGCCCGACGATGCGGGCGGTGACGGCGGGGTGCGCGAAGGTGACGCGGTGGCCGCACCAGCGCCCGAGCCGCAGCGCGCGGAGATCCTCGATGTGTTCGTGCAGGACAGCGAGGGGCGGCGGGTCGACGCCGTGCCCTTCGGCGAGGAGTTCACGATCAACTGCGTCTACGTCAGCCACGAGCTCGTGGACCGCGCCCGCATCGACATCTGGGTCGACACGGAGGACGACGAGCGCCTCTGGTCTGCCTCGACGCTCGGGTGGCACGACCCGCCGCGCCGCGTGCAGCCGGGCGAGCGCATCCACGCCCGCGCGCGCGCGGGCAACCGGCTCACGAGCGGCCGGTACCACATCGGCTGCTCGCTGCTGGCGGGCAGCGCCGGCCAGGACATCGTCGTGCTCGACAACCGCGCGGCGATCTTCGTGACCTACGGGGGGGATCACGTGTACGGGCTGGCGCATCTCGACCACGAGCTCGTGCTGGAGCGCACCCCGAACTCGGAGCCCGGATGAGCACGCTCGCCTCCGGATCGGCGCCGCCGGCCGCGCCCGGCCCGGCGCCCGACGCGCCGCTGCGCGACATCCGCGGCCCGTCGGCCACCGGCGGTGGCTGGGAGCGGTTCCTGCACCTCACGTGGACGATCGGGCTCACGGACTTCCGCCTCACGTACTTCGGTTCCGCCCTGGGCTACCTCTGGTCGCTCGTGCGCCCGTTTCTCTCCTTCGCGGTGCTGCTGGTCATCTTCACGCAGGTCTTCGACGCGGGGCAGGGCGTGCGGTTCTTCCCGGTGCAGCTGCTGCTCGGCGTCGTGCTCTTCGCGTTCTTCGCCGAGTCCAGCGAGCGGGCGGTGCAGTCGGTGGTCAACCGCGAGAGCCTCGTGCGCAAGATGCAGTTCCCGCGGTTGGTGATCCCGCTCTCGGTGGTGCTCACGGCCGCGCTCAACCTCACGGTGAGCCTCGTGCCGGTGATCGGCTTCGCCCTGGCCATGGGGGTTCCGGTCCGGGCCACCTGGCTGCTGCTGCCGGTCGCCGTCCTGGCCCTGGCCTTCTTCACCTCCGGCGTGGCCATGGCGCTGTCGTCGCTGTACGTCCGCTTCCGCGACGTCGAGCCGATCTGGTCGGTGTTCAGCCAGGTCCTGTTCTACGGCAGCGCGATCATCTACACGATCGACAAGGTGCCCGGGCACTGGAACCGGCTCGTACTCGCCAACCCGATCGCGTCGATCGTGCAGTACAGCCGCGCCTGGATCGCCGATCCGGCTGCGGGGACCCCGGCTGACGTCATGGGCGGCGCGGGCTGGGCGCTGATCCCGCTCGCGATCGGCGTGCTCGTCCCCGCCCTCGGGCTGTGGGTCTTCAGCCGCGAGGCGCCGGGCATCGCCGAGCGGCTGTAGGAAGCCGTCACCGGCGCCTAAGATCAGCCGCGGCCGATGCTCCGCCGCCTGCGCACGTTCACCGTCACCCCCCGCCAGTACGCCCTCGCCGCCTACGCGGCGCTGAGCACGCTGACCCTCATCGTCTTCACGGGGTCAGCGGTGCGCCTCACCGGCTCCGGGCTGGGATGCCCCACCTGGCCGCGCTGCTACAAGGACGGCCAGCTCTACGCCGAGCTCAACACGCACGCGACGATCGAGTTCGGCAACCGCCTGCTGACCTCGGTGGTCGGCGTCGCAGCGCTGGCGTGTGCGGTGCTCGCGTGGCGGATCCAGCCGCAGCGGCGCGACCTGCGTCTGCTCGGGATGGTCCCGCTGCTGGGGGTCATCGCGCAGATCCTGCTGGGTGGGGTGACCGTGCGGATGGGCCTGGCCCCGGGCCCGGTCATGGCGCACTTCGTCCTCTCCATGGTGATCCTCGTCGGCGCCGTCGCCCTCGTGTGGCGCGTGCATCACCCGGCCGGGGAGCGCGTGCGCAGCACCGACCGTCTGACCGTGTGGGGCACGCGTGCCCTGGCGGCCTTCGGCGGGCTGGTCATCGTCGCCGGGACCGCAGCCACGGCCGCAGGCCCGCACGCGGGCGGCGACGGAACCGGCGACATCGTCAACCGCCTGCACTTCCGCGGCTCGGGCACCCTGGACTGGACGATCCACCAGCACGCTCGGCTCGCGGCCGTCCTCGGCGTTGGCGCCGTCGTGCTGTGGTTCGTGCTGCGGCGGCGTGGGGCCGACCCGCAGGTCCGCCGCGCCCTGACGGTCGCGTGCGTGATGCTCGCGGCCCAGGGGGTCATCGGAACCGTGCAGTACCAGCTCGAGCTGCCCGCCGAGCTCGTGTGGGTTCACGTCTCGCTGGCGGCGTGCCTGTGGGTGGCGATCGTCACCGCTGCGGTCGCTGCCGGGCGGCTGGCCGAGGCACCCGTGCGCCGCGGCGCGCCCACCGAGCAGCGCGGCGGCAGCAGCACCGCCGCGGCCTGACCGGGGTTACGGACCCTGGAGCAGCACGACCGCCCCGCCCGTCGACAGGGACGCGGCGTCGACGGCAATCGGCTGAGCGGCGCGAAAGCGGACGACCCGCCACGTCTTCCCCTGGGCGCCGCCCGCGGGGGCGAAGCCGGGGACCGGGGAGACCTCGGGGACCGGCGGGGTGGGCCGCGGCTTCGGCCCCTGCTGGGCGGCAACGGCCAGCACGGAGATCTCCTGCAGCGGGAACGTCTGCCCGGGCGTCCCGGCCACCCGCGTGCCGGGCAGGTAGAGCAGGGCGGGGACGCGGCCCGAGCCGGGCGTGACCACCACCGCGCGCGGCACGGGCGCGGCCGGCCCCAGGGCGTGGGCCGCTGAGCGCCAGTCGTCGCGCTGCAGCGCCGGGTTGCCTGCGACGCACACGACGACGGTCACCCACAGGGCCGCCAGCGCCGCGCCGACGGCAACGCCCACCCGCCGCGGCAGCAGCGCGAGCCCGACCCCCGCCAGCACGAGCACGGCGGCAAGGGTCGCGACCACGTTGCGCGTGATCACGTAGTCGTTGCCGAGCGTCGCGAGGATCACCGGCAGGAGCAGGGAGAGCCCCGCGGCGGCGGCCAGCCGCGCGAGCGCTCGGCGATCCGCCCCCCCGGCGGTCCGCGCGCGCAGCCCGAGGCTGACCAGCGCCGCGGTCACACCAGCGGCGGCCAGCGCGGTGACGACGACCTCTGCCGGAGCGTCGTAGCCGGCGATGAACTGCTTGGGGATCTGCGCCAGGCGGGTGCCGAACGGTTCGGCGCGGATGAAGCCGGCCCGATCGGCGCTGCGCTGGGCCAGCGCGAGCGGCGCGAGCGTCCCCGCGGTCAGCAGCGGCAGCGTGAGCGCCGCTGGGGCTGCCCGCACACCGAGCGCCGCGAGCAGCCAGACCGCCTCGGCCGCGACGAAGAAGACGGCGAAGTAGTGGGTGGCCAGCGCGAGCGCGGCCACGGCGCCCCAGGCCAGGAGCCGACCGCGTGACGGCGCCTCAAGCGCCCAGAGCAGGACCGCCACCGACAGCGCCACGAGCAGGACCAGCAGCGCGTAGGCCCGCGCCTCCTGGGAGAACCAGACCAGCAGCGGGTTGGTGGCGACCAGCAACGCGGTCAGCGCGCCGGCCCGGCGGGCGTGGCCCGGCGCGAGCCGTTGCCCCAGCCACCAGGCCACCGGGACCAGCAGCGTGCCGAACACCGCCGACAGCGCCCGCAGCCCGGCCTCGCCGGTCCCGAAGACGTGCGCCCACGTCCACGCCAGGACGTAGTACAGCGGCGGCGTGGACTCGCCGTCGGCGACCCGGGAGAACACGGCCGGCAGGCTGCGGTGCAGCAGGTCGGCGGTCGACGCCTCGTCGGACCAGAAGCTCTGCACGTCGAGCGTGGCGAAGCGCAGCACCGCGGCCAGCGCCACGAGGGAGCCCAGGAGGACGTGGCTTCGGCGCAGGGTCACGGACCAGGCAGCCTATGGACCGCCGCGGGGGCTGCCGGGGCGTCGCCGCGGCAACCCGCGGGACCCCGCGGCGGGCGCCCCCAACCCAACCGGCAGCGTCACCCGCAGGTCGGTGACCCGCACGCTGAAGGCGGTGCTCGACGCCTTGTCCTTCGGCGCGTCGCCCGGGCCCGCCGCGTCATCCGTGGTCGGCTCGCAGGGGGCGCCCACGCGGCTCGCTGCCCGCACGGATGCGCCCGGTGATCATTGCGACGTCATCGACCGCGCCGGAGGCGACCGCGACGATCAGGTCGTACGCCTGGTCGTTGGTGAGCGTCAGCCGCCTGCCGTTGACGCCGAGGAAGGCGATCAGCCCCGCGAGGGCGAGCCGCTTGTTGCCGTCGACGAGCGCATGGTTGCGCGCGAGCGAATGAAGCAGCGCAGCCGCCTTCTCCTCGAGCGTCTCGTACGCGTCGGCTCCGAAGGCGCTCGCTTGCGGTCGTGCCAGCGCCGAGTCCAACAGCCCGGCGTCCCTGACGACGACGTCGCCGGCGATCGCTCGCTCCGCGACCTGCAGCAGCTCCGCGAGCGTCAGGTAGATCACTCGCCGAGACGCTCGAGCGCCTCGGCGTAGCGCGGGAGCTCCTGGTCCAGGACCTGGGTCAGGAGCTCGTGGCGGCTGGTGGCCTCGATGTACTCGCGGACCGCCTGCCGCGCGACGTCCTGCATGGAGCGCGACTCCCGCTGCGCGCGCCGTCGGAGCGCCTCGAGCTCGTCGTCGGTGAGCCGGAGCGTCATCGCCATGGACCGACGGTATCACCGCTGATACCGTCGGTCCAGCGGCTGTCAGCTCGCCAGGTCCAGCGTCTCCGGCTGCACCTTGACCGGCTCCAGCGCGTGCTCGAGGACCTCGCCGATCGTCATGACGGGGTGGAACGTCATCGCGCTGCGCACGTCGGCCGGCACGTCGTCCAGGTCGGCGCGGTTGCGCTCGGGCAGGATGATCGTGTCCAGGCCCGCCGCGTGGGCGGCCAGCACCTTCTGCTTGAGCCCGCCGATCGGCAGCACGCGGCCCTGGAGCGTGACCTCGCCGGTCATGCCCACCGTGTGCTTGACCGGCCGCCCGGACAGAAGCGACGCCAGCGCCGTGGTCATCGTGATGCCCGCGCTCGGCCCGTCCTTCGGGATCGCGCCCGCGGGGACGTGCACGTGGAACTCGCGGTCCTCGAAGAGATCCGGGTCCACCCCCAGCTCCTCGGCGTGCGCGCGGACGTAGGTCAGCGCGATCTTCGCCGACTCCTTCATCACGTCACCGAGCTGCCCGGTGAGGGTCAGGCCGGAGCCCTTCCCCTTCATCAGGTTGGCCTCGACGAACAGGACGTCGCCGCCGTGGCCGGTCACCGCGAGGCCCGTGGCCACACCGGGGACCGCGGTGCGCGCCGCCGCCTCCTGGAAGACCTTCTGCTTGCCGAGTGCGTCGCGGACCACGTCAGTGTCGACCGCGACCGGCGCCCGCACCGTGCCGCTGGCGATCTTCGTCGCCGTCTTGCGCAACAGCTTGCCGAGCTCGCGCTCGAGACTGCGCACGCCGGCCTCGCGGGTGTACTCCGACACGACCAAGCGCAGGACGTCGTCGCCCGCGCTCACCTCGTCCTCGCGCAGGCCGTTGCGCTCGCGCTGCCGCGGGAACAGGTAGTCCCGCGCGATCGAGACCTTCTCCTCGACGGTGTAGCCGTCGAAGGGGATGACCTCCATGCGGTCCAGCAGCGGTCCGGGGATCGTGTCGGCCTGGTTGGCCGTCGCGATGAACAGCACGCCCGAGAGGTCGAGCTCGACGTCGAGGTAGTGGTCGCGGAACGTCGAGTTCTGCGCCGGGTCGAGCACCTCGAGCAGCGCCGCCGACCTGTCGCCGCGCCAGTCGGCGCCGACCTTGTCGACCTCGTCGAGCAGGATGACCGGGTTCATCGTCCCCGCGTCGCGCAGCGCGCGCACCAGGCGGCCCGGGAGCGCGCCGATGTACGTGCGGCGGTGCCCGCGGATCTCGGCCTCGTCGCGCACGCCGCCCAGCGACATGCGGACGAACTCGCGGCCGGTGGCGCGCGCGATCGACTCGCCGATCGAGGTCTTGCCCGTACCCGGAGGGCCGATCAAGGTCAGGATCGCCCCTGCCTTCGGGTCGGCCTCCATCCCGCGTTCGCTGCGCATCTTCTTCACCGCGATGAACTCCGTGATGCGGTCCTTGACGTCGTCCAGGCCGGCGTGGTCGGCGTCGAGGACCTCGCGCGCGGCGACCGGCTCGAGGATCTCCTCGGAGCGTTTGCTCCACGGCACGGACACGAGCCAGTCGAGGTACGTGCGGATGGTCTGCGACTCGCCGCTCTGCTCCCCGGCGCGCTCGAGACGATCGAGCTCCTTGTCGGCGACCTCGCGCACGGCCTCGGGCATCCCGGCGTCGTCGATCCTGGTCCGGTACTCCTCGAAGACCGAGCCCTCGTCCTCCCCGAGCTCGCGGCGGATCGACTCCATCTGCTTGCGCAGGAAGTACTCGCGCTGCTGCTTCTGCGCGCCGGACTCCACGTCGTCGCGGATGCGGCGGCGGACCTGGAGCTGGGTGAGGCGCTCCTGCTGGAGCTCCAGCGCCAAGGCGAGGCGCTCGGTGACGTCGAGCGTCTCGAGCAGGCGGACCTTGTTCTCGAAGGTCAGGTCGGGGGAGTAGCCCGACGTGTCGGCCAGCGCGCCCGGCTCGGTGACCGAGCGCAGGAAGGCGGCGATCCGCCCGTCGTCGCCGCGCAGCTCGAGGATCTCCTCGACCGTCGCGCGGTACTCGCGCTCGAGCTCCCGCGTGCGCCCGTCGACCGGGGTGTCGTCGGGGTGCTCGGTGGTCTCGACGCGCAGGTCGCCCGCGGCATCGGTGACGGCCGCGCCCGCCGCGCCACGGGCTACGCCTTCCAGGGAGACGCCGCGGCCACCGCCGGGAAGGCGCACGCGGTCGGTGACGTTCGCGATCGTCCCGACCGAGGCGAACTGGCCCTCGTGGCGGGGGACGAGCAGGACGCGTTCCGCGGTGCCGACGTCGATCGGCAGCGTGATGTCCATCGTGGGGAAGACGACGGTGTCGTCGAGCGGGATGAGGAGGAGAGAGCTCATGGGGTGGACGATCCTTTGCCTAGGTCAACTGTTGCGGGCGCAACTGTAGCATCGATCTCAGTCGCGGTGACTGAGATACGCGACAGCTTTGCGGCGGGCCCAATGCGCCGCGTACCGGTTAGGCCGACCGACGCGGGGGAACGCCCAAGCCATGACCGAGAACCCAGACAGCCAGGCCTCCGCGGAGGAGGGCTCCCTCGAGGAGCGGACCTTCGACAAGGCCTCCGACGTCAACGCCGACGCCCCGGGGTCCAAGACCGGACCGCCCGGCAGCGGTGACCGCGACGAGGCGGACATCGCCAAGGGCATGGACAAGCTCGAGCAGGCCGGCGGAGGCCACTGATGCCCACCGCGACCTTCCAGGGCCAGACGATCGCTGACAGCGACGACACCGTCGTGGTGGAGGGCAACCACTACTTCCCGCCCGCCGCGGTCAACCGCGAGTTCCTCACCGAGTCGGCGAAGTCGACGCACTGCCCGTGGAAGGGCGACGCGTCCTACCTCAGCGTGAAGGTCGGTGACGCCGAGGCCCCCGACGCCGCGTGGTTCTACCCGGACCCGAAGGAGAAGGCGGAGAACATCCGTGACCACGTCGCCTTCTGGGGGGACGTCGAGGTCGAGGAGTAGCCGGGCGTCAGCCGCGCGGCGCCGTGAAGGCGCGGATCGGCGGGCCGGTGCGGACCTGGCCGCCGGGCGCCGTCCAGCGCACGCGCCACGTCCGGCCGGCACGGTCGGGCAGCGCGGCGGTCCAGACTCCCCGGGCGTCGGTGGGCCGGGTGGCCGCCGTCTTTGCCGCGGCTCCTCGGTCGCTGGTGAGGACCTCGACGCGGGTCGCCTCGTCGGCGCGCCGGACGAGCCCCCAGAGGGCGACCCGTCCGGCGCCCGTCCGCACGACGCTGAGCGGCAGGCCGAACTCGGCGTAGGCGGGCTTGCGGTCTCCTGCGCTGGTCCGCAGACCGGACTCGAAGCCGCCGTAGCGGCCGCTGAGCGGACCCGGCCGCGGCGGGCTGTCCACCAGCAGGTACTGGGAGAACGCCTTCACGCGCGGGTTGTGCCAGGCGATGCTCTCGCTCAGCGACCGAAGCTCGGCCTGCCGCGCCAGGCTCACGCCGAGCAGCGTGTCGGGAACGCTCTGGACGCCGAACTCCGTGAGCCAGATCGGCAGACCGCGCCGGGTCGCGCCCGCCCGTCCCGCCTTGTCCAGGGCCCGGGTCAGCCGCGACAGCACGCCGACGGTGACGTCGTCGGGGCTTGGGGGTCGGTAATAGGGCCGAGCTTGTTGGAGTAGGGGTGGTGCGCCCAGCCGTCGGCGCGCAGCGGCGCGCAGTGCCGCGCGCGCACCCGCCGGTAGCGGCGGTCGAGGCACAGCGTCTCGCGCAGGAAGGCCAGCGGCGACGTCCGGTTCTGCGCGGCGCGGCCGCTCGGCGCGGTCTCTCCGACGAGGGTCGTTTCGCTGCCCTGGCCCGCGGCGGCCAACCCCTCGCGGCCCGCCACGAAGAGCCGCCGGTACAGCGCGCCCGAGCGGTTCTTGCCGTGGACGTACTGGGGCAGCAGGTACGGGTTGTGGTTCGGCTCGTTCCAGATCGCCCAGGTGTTCACGTGTTCTCCGAAGCGGCGGCCGACGGCGGTGGTGAACAGCCGAAACTCCGCGGGCTTGGGTGCCGTGCGCTGGTCGCGCCCGGACTCGGTGGCCCAGCGCGGCACGGGGCCCGAGACGGTCAGCAGCACGCGCAGTCCGCGCGCGGCGGCGTCGTCTATCAGCCGGCCTGTCCGGCCCCAGTCGTAGGCGTCGGGGCTTGCCGCGTCCAGCCCGGTCGGGCGCTTGGCGCTGCCCGCCGCCGGGGCGACGTCGCGCCAGTAGAGGATCACCCGCGTGGCGCGCGCCCCGAGGCTCTGGAGGTCGTCCAGGGCAGCGGTTCGCGTGCCGTCGTCGAGCCCGGCCCCGCCCGTCTCCAGGAAGACGGGCTGGCCCGAGGCGGCGTGCGCGGGCGCGACGGCACCCAGGGCGGCGACGGCGGTGACGGCGAAGGCGAGGGTGGCGCGGAGCATGGCCTGCTGGAACGGGGCCTCGTCGCCAAGGTTGCGATCGGGGAGGATGGGAGGTCCATGAGCGACCCGGCCACCGATCAGCTCGAGCTCTCGCTCGGGCCGCTGTTCGTCGTCGCGGTCGCCGACCGCTTCAGCCCCGGTCTGACCGGCCGCACCGACCGGGCGTACGAGTCGCCGCCGCAGTCGCGCGACGACGCCCTCGCGCTGGCGGCGCTGCTGCTCGACGCGGGTGATCCTCTCACCGGCGACGGCCCCTGGCAGCGGGCGCTGGCGGGCGGCCGGCGCACGGTGACGGTGCGAGCGGCGCTGCCGGGGGCGGTGTGGTGAGGGCGACCGCGGGCTGACCGAGCCGGTCGCCGCTCAGCCGCGCCCGTGCGGCGCGGTGAAGTCCGTCCGCGGGCCCCGCGGGATGATCCGCTTCGGGTTGAGCTCGTCGTGGGTCGTGTAGTAGTGGCGCTTGATCTCGTCCATCGCGACGGTCTCGGCGATCCCCGGCTGCTGGTAGAGCTCGCGCGTGTATGCCCACAGGTTCGGGAAGTCGACGATCCGGTTGCGGCTGCAGCGGAAGTGCAGGACGTAGACGGCGTCGAAGCGCACGAGCGTGACGAACAGGCGCCAGTCGGCCTCGGTGATGACGTCGCCGGCGAGGTAGCGCTGAGCCCCGAGGCGTTCCTCGAGCTGGTCCAGCGCGGCGAAGAGCTGATCGAAGGCGGCGTCGTAGGCCTCCTGGGTGCGGGAGAAGCCGACGCGGTAGACGCCGTTGTTGACGCTGTCGTAGACGAGCTCGTTGACCGCGTCGATCTCGCCGCGCAGCCGTTCTGGGTAGAGCTCGGTTACGTCGTCGCCGACCGCGTCGAACATCCGCAGGATGTCGTGGGACTCGTTGGAGACCGCGCGGCCCGTCTCCTTGTCCCACAGCAACGGGACCGTGCCGCGACCCTCGAAGGCGGGGTCGGTCTGCTCGTAGCCTTGGCTGAGCAAGCTCCAGCCGTTGACGTCGTCGGTGAAGCCGTCGCCGGGAAACGCCCAGCCGCGGGCGTCGCGGAACGGGTGCGCGTAGGAGATGCCGATCGCGTCCTCGAGGCCCTTCAGCTTGCGCGCGATGACCGCCCGGTGCGACCACGGGCAGGCCAGCGCGACGTAGAGGTGGTAGCGGCCCGCCTCCCACCCGAACGCGGTGGAGCCGTCGGTGCTGAGGTGGTCGCGGAAGGCGCTGGTCTGGCGGACGAACGCGCCGTCGGCGCTCTCCCTGCCTACGTCGAAGGGCTTGGGCTCGGTGGACGATGAGCGAGACATAGTTGCACAGTCAACCACATCTGTCGGTCGACCGGCGAACCGTCCCATCCTGCACCCCACCCAGGGGGACAGGTTGGGACGAACCATCGACGCCGGTCGGTCGGCCGTGGCGGGCGGCTCAGCCGCCGTCGTCGCGCCGCGTCACGCGCGTGGGGCGGGTTCGGCCGTCGGGCGCGATGCGCGTCGGCTGCGTGCCGTGATCCGGTGTGGGGGCGGGAGCCCGCGGGCGCGCGGCGGCACGGCCGTCCGCGGGCGGTCCGACCACGGGGTCGTAGGGCGCGGCCGGAGCCGCTGGAGGCACAGCACGTCGCGCGATGGGCCGCGGGTCGGCGACCACGCGCTCGCGGTCGCGCCGCGGTACCCGCGGCGCCGGCGCCGCGACGGGCCGCCGCGCACGCTGAGCCAGCAGCTCCATGCCGATCGTGATAGCCAGCCCCAGCAGCCCGACGAAGAACAGCACCGAGCCGACGGTCTGCACGTCGACGCCGGGGATGTCGACGTCGACCGCGTAGGCCAGGATCGCGCCGACGGCGACGAGAAGGAGCGCGGTGCCGATCGCCATGCGGTCCAGTATGCCGCCGGGGCCTGCCGGGTTACGCGGTCGGGACGGCCCTGTCCTCCGGGGCGGGGTCGGGCAGCGCGACCAGCGGCGTCGTCCGCTTGCCCTTGCCGGTGCCGCAGAGGTCGCGCTCGAACTCCGCCAGCGCGACGCGCAGCGCGTCCAGCAGCGGCCACGCGTCCTCCATCTGGTCGCGGCAGACGATCACGCCGAAGTCGACGTGGTCGCGGTAGCTCATGCAGGTGATGTTCAGCCCCGCGCCGTGCGCGACGACCGAGACGGGGTTGTTGGATTCCATCAGTGCCCCGGCGCAGTACAGCGGCGCGCGTGGGCCCGGGACGTTGGAGATCGTCACGTTGAAGGCGGGCTGCACGCCTTGGGTCGAGCCGAGCTGCAACGCCACGCGCGACGCGCGCGCGGCCAGCGCCGGCGGGATGAACTGCGTCGCGTCGGACAGCAGGTCGGCCGGCAGCGCCTTGTGATGGTCCTTGGCCATCTTGAGCTGGTCGTGGGTCAGCTCGAGGCGGCGCCGCGGATCGGGCTCGTTGGTCGGGATCGGGACGAACAGCGCCGACACCCGATTTCCGTACGTGCCCTCCTGCTCCTCCGTGCGCACCGACATGGGGACCATGGCGATCAGCGGCTCGTCCGGCAGCTCGTTCTGGGCGAGCAGCCACTGGCGCAGGCCGCCGGCGCAGATCGCGACGACGACGTCGTTGACGGTGACGCCCGCCGCGTTCTTGACCGCCTTGATGGCGTCGAGCGACAGCGATCCGAACGAGTAGCGGCGGTGCGCGCTGACGCGGCCGTTGAAGCGCGTCCGGGGGACGGTGGTGACGTCCGGGTGCTCACCGAGGACGCCCCCGTCCGGGGTGGGCAGCACGGGCAGCACCGTCTCCACCGCCCGGACCGCGGAGGTCGTCAGGTGGGTGAGGCGCCCGACCACCGGCAGCGAGCCAACCACCGGCAGGGCATCCAGGTTGGCGATCGTCTGCGGCAGTGCCCGCAGCGCGCGCAGCGGCTGCAGCGGCAACCCGGCGATCCCGCGCGCGAGCATCTCGACGTCGGAGGGCACGCGCTCGGTCTGGCGGCGGCGGTCGGGCGGCGCGATCTCGCGCCCCTCGGGCTCTTCGTCGAGCAGGACGGTGAGGATCTCCGCGCTCGACACCCCGTCGACCATCGCGTGGTGCAGCTTGGTCAGCAGGGCGATCTTGCCGCCTTCGAGGCCGTGGATGAGGTAGAGCTCCCACAGCGGGCGCGAACGGTCCAGCGGGCGCGCGAAGATGAGCGAGACCTGCTTGGCGAGCTGGCGGTCGTCGCCGGGGGGCGCGAGCGCCGTCTCGCGGATGTGGAAGTCCAGGTCGAAGTCGGGGTCCTCGAGCCAGTACGGGTGGTCCAGGCCGAGCGGCACCTCGGCCAGGCGCCGGCGGAAGGGCGGCATCAGGTGCAGGCGCTCGCCGAACAGGCGGCTGATGTCCTTCGCGGTCACCTCACCGTTGGGGGCGGTGGACGGGTCGTAGATGGCCAGGCCGCCCACGTGCCCGTAGATCCGCTTGCTCTCGATCGCCAGGAACTGCGCGTCCAGGCTCGTCAGCTGCTGCATGTGTCACTGCCCCCCGGTTGGCGCCCGCGTTCCACGGTGGGCGCATCTCTCTCCTGCTCGTCAAGCGGGGCTACCCCGCCCTCCGCGGTTCTAGCATGCGCGACCCGTGGGGGCGACGATGAGGAGAGACGCATGACCAAGACGGTGCAGTCCCTTACCGGCCCGTTGGAGACGGCGGCCCTCGGCAGGACGCTGATGCACGAGCACATCTTCAACCTGACCCTGGAGGTACAGGGCGCGGTCGAGGGCTTCCACGGGTGGGACGCGGAGGTGGAGGTCCCCAAGGCGCAGGAGGCGCTGCGCGCGCTGAAGGCGGCGGGCTACGACACGCTGATGGACCTGTCGGTCATCGGCCTGGGCCGCGACGTCGGGCTCATCCAGCGCGCCGCCGAGGGCACGGGAGTGCAGATCCTGCTGGCCACCGGCCTCTACACCTACGACGTGCTGCCGCGGCTGTGGCACTTCAGTGGCCCGGGGACGCTGCTCGGCGGCGATGAGCCGCTGGACGCGATCTTCCGCCGCGACGTCGAGGAGGGCTTTGGCGAGACGGGGGTGAAGGCAGCGATGCTGAAGTGCGCGATCGACGCACCGGGGATGACCGAGCACGTCGAGCGCGTGCTGCGCTCGTGCTGCCGCGTGCACGGGGAGACGGGCACGCCGATCACGGTCCACACGCATCCGGAGACGCGGCGTGGCCTGGACGCGCTGCGCGTCCTGGGGGAGGAGGGCGTCGACCCGACCCGCGTCATGCTCGCCCACTGCGGCGACTCGACCGACCTCGACTACCTCGAGGAGCTCGCGCAGAGCGGGGCGACGCTCGGCTTCGACCGCTTCGGCCTGGAGGTCCTGCTGCCGACCGAGGCGCGCGTGGCCACGGTCGCGGCGATGGTCGAGCGCGGCTACGCCGACCAGATGATCCTGTCCCACGACGCGATCTCCTTCACCGACTGGTTCCCGCCGGGCATGAAGGAGCAGATCGCGCCGAACTGGCACTGGCTGCACGTCGAGCAGGACGTGCTCCCTGCGCTGCGCGCGCGGGCCGTCACCGAGGAGCAGATCACGACGATGATGGTCGACGTGCCGCGCGCGTTCTTCGAGCGGGGGTGAGCGGCGCCCGTTCAGGCCGGCGTGGAGTTGCGGCCCTGCTGGAGCTTGTCGAGGTCGAGCGCGTCGGGCGGCGCCGTGATGCGCACCGGCTTGTCGAAGGCGCTGAGGCGGTAGTCCGACGCGGTCGTGGTGGACGCCTCGTCCCCGGGCTCTGAGCTGTCGCAGCGCGGATCGGGCTTGCCGCCGGGCCGCTCCTTGCCCGTCTGGGTCACCCGAAGCGGCAGGGCCGGCCCGGTGGCCGCGACGTAGAGCTCGCCGGGGGCGTCGCCGGGCACGTCGCCCTTGTCGGCGACGACCACCGCACGGCGGCCGTGCTCCGTTCGCGTGCCGGCGTTGCGCAGGGTGCCGTTGCCGATGCCCAAGCAGTAGGCGAGGTCCTTCGGGGCCAGGCCCTTCAGCACGTCGGCGCTCGAGCTGGGCGCCTTCACCCAGCGGTCGGCGAGCGCTGTGGCGAGCGGTCCGCGCGCGTTGCCCTGGCCGGTCCAGAACGCCTTGTTGGCCTTGAGGTAGGTCGCCCGCTCGACGACCACGAGGTTGATCGTGCTCTTGCCGACGTCGAGCGTGAAGCGCAGCCTGCCGTCACCGGTGACGTCCCCGCGCAGTTTGCCCACGCCGTCCTTGTCGGTCTCGGTGCCCTCGAGGTGGTAGCTGCGCAGCTTGGCGACGTCGGCTGCCGCCGCGTCGAGGATCTGCTTCGGCGTGGCCTTGCTGCGGTCCTGTGGCTTGGCGGCGTTCTTCGTCCCGGAGCTCTTGTCGCCGCCGCAGGCCGCCAGGCCGAGCACTGCGGTGACGAGGAAGCTGAGGATCGCCGGGTGTCGCACGCGGGGAGCGTACCTACGGCGCGTGCACTCCAATCGCTGGTTCGAGCGCGCGACCGCGCCCGACCCTGCCCCCCGTGCTCAGGTAGGAGCCACCGATGATGAGGACGAGGCCGGCGACCGCGCCAGCGGTCAGCGACTCGCCGAGCAGGAGGACGCCGAGCAACACGGCGATCGCCGGGTTGACGTAGGTCACCACGGTCGCCCGGCCCGCGCCGACCTCGTCGATGAGCTGGTACCAGAGGACGAAGACCACGGCGGAGCAGAGGGTGCCCAGCGCGAGCAGCGCGGCGAGGGTGCCGAGGCTCGGGATCTGGCGCGGCGCGGTGGCGATGGCGGGGACGACGAGGATCGCCGCGGTGATGACGAAGACCCAGGCGGTCACGCCTATGGCGTCGGCGCCCGCGAAGGCGCGGCGGTAGTAGAGGCTCGCACCCGCGTACAGGAGGCTGGCGAGCAGGATCAGGCCGGCGCCCAGGAGCTGCTCCCCGTCGTTCGCTGCCTGGACGCCGAGCAGCAGCCCCACCCCCACGATCCCGACGCCGAGGCCGACGAGCCGCAGGCCGCCGACCCGCTCGGAGTGATCGAAGCGCAACGCGAGCAGCGCGACGAAGATCGGCACCGTGGCCACGAGCATCCCGGCCAGTGAGCTCGGCACGGTGCGCTCCCCGACGGCGACCAGGACGAACGGCCCGGCGACGTCGAGCAGCGCGAGGACGACCAGTGCGCCAAAGCGGTCGCGCAGCGGGAGCAACGTGCCGCGGCGCTGCGCGAGCGGCACCAGGATCAGGACCGAAAGCAGCGCGCGCGAGAAGGTGAGCGGGAAGGCGGAGACCTCCTCACCCACGATCTTGATGAGCAGGTAGACGAAGCCCCAGAGGAACGAGACGGCAGCGAACTGGGCCCAGCCGCGGGGGGACATCGGTCGAGGGTAGGCGCCCATTATGTGCGCGGCGTACGCTTGCGCGATGACCCGTGACGAGGCCACCGCGCGGGCCGCTGCGCTGAACGAGGCGGCGACCGCCGACGAGCACTGGCTGCCCAGCGAGTCCGCGCCGGGCGACTGGAAGGTGGTGCGCCTGGCCGGCCACGCGATCGGGGCGCCGCGCGCCTCGGGAGCCCATGTGGCGTCGCGGCCACGGCCCGAGGAACCGGTCGATCCGCGCCCGTCGCTCCTGCGCACCATCCCGCCCTTCGGCCCGGGCTGAGGCCAGGTCGAAACTCGACCCGCCACCGACTCCCCTTCGTCGTGTTAGCTTCCGATCTCTGTTCGACAGCGACCTCGAGGATCCAATGCCTTTCAAGATGCCGCAAGCGGGCGCCCGTCGGTGGCGCATGTCCCTCGTGCGAATCGTCGCCGTCGCCCTCCCCTTCGCCTTGCTCCTGCCAGCCACCTCGCTCGCGCAGGAGTCGCTCAACCCGCCGCCGTGGTTCTCGGACGGTGAAGCGTTCATCAAGAACCAGGGAGGCTCATGTGAGGACCACGGGATCGCCACGGTGCAGTCAAGCTCCGGCACCGCCCGGGACTGCGGCGTCACCGTCAACGGTCGTTACAGCTTGTGCAGCGGACGCCGCGCGGGATCGATGGCCGAGTTCTCCTGCATCATCCGCGGCGAGCCGTACGGCGAGTGCGCCCGGGGTGGCTTCCCTCCAAGGACCGAGCAGGCTTGGGACCGATCGAAAGACGAGCTCCAGCTCGCCACGCTCGCGGAGTGCATGGGCCCCCCGCTGCCGATCGTCGACATCTTGAGCAGCGGTTCGCTGGCGCCCGTGGGCGACTTCATTCCGGTCAAGCTGCGGGTGCACAGGACTGTGGACTGCGACACGATGCTCACGTTGCGGTACCGCACCGCCGGCGGCAAGACGGTCAGGCGCCTGCGCCAGCGAGTCCGGCTGCGGGCCGGCCGACAGCAGCTGAAGTTCAAGCTGTCGGCTGTCGCCAGGAACAGCCTCGCGCGAGCGCGCGGCACGATCGGCTCGCAGCTCTCGGGTGCGTGCACCGTCGTTCCGGCGCCGGGTCGCAAGCAGATCGCACTCGACGCCACCCTCGCCCTCCGCAAGGCAAGTGGTTGAGATCCCCCGTCACGTCATAGCGACCGGACTGCTAGAGCAACGTTGGGCGGCGGCAACGGGAGCGTGAGCTCCTAGGACACGCCGCTCGTCCGGACCCGGGACCGCTGGGGCGGCGACGCACGCTTCCTCACCCGCAGCCGGTGTTGTTCCCACTGCTCGAGCACGTATAGCAGGAGCCCGTGCGCTGCACGAAGATGGGGACCGTCGCCACGAGCACGCCAGCAAGCGAACTGGGCACGGAGCGTTCCCCGACGGCCACCAGGACGAAGGGGCCGGCGACGTCCAGCAGCGCGAGGACCTGGAGCGCACCGAAGCGGTGACGAAGCTCCGTGAACGTTCCCGCGGCCACGGGCGAGCGGCACGAGGATCGCGACGGAGAGCGCCGCGCGCGTGAACGTCAGCGGGAACGCGGCGGTCTCGTCGCCGGCGATCTTGATGAGCAGGTAGACGAAGCCTCACAGGAGCGAAACGGCGGCGAACTGGGCCCAACCGCGGGGAGGCACGGGGCGCGACCATAGGACCGCGCCATCGGCGTTCGGATTCCTCTTGGCCCTGTAGTCAAGGCAGTGGCCTACCCGTCCGGCGAGCGCGCTCGCGATACGCTCAGGCCGTTCTCACGCTTCTCCTCGGCAGGCACGGGAACGTCGCACCATGGGAACACACCGCGTCGCCCCGCTCGTCCTCTCCTTGCCCGTGCTGCTGGCGATCGGTTGCGCCGCCGGGAGGAGTCCTGCGTCGGTCGCAGCGGTCGATCGCACGAAGCTGCCGCTCGGCGACAGCAAGTACCGCGGCAGCGCGCAGCGGGGGTACGTCCAATCCTGTCAGACGTCGCTCGCAGGCCCGGGCGGCAACGGCGGCGCGGGCGGTGGCGGCGCGGGTGGCGACGGCCCGTGGATCGACGCGACGGCCAAGACGTGGGACGCCACGCGCAAGATCGCGGTAACCGGCACCGTCAAGCGCACCGCCACGTACTCCTTCGGCCTCTCCGCCTCGGCGCGCAAGCTCACCGGCAACGGTCTGCCGAGCGTGTCGGGCACATTCCCCGTCGCCGCGGACGACCCGGCCTACCAGTACGACCGCAACCCCAACACGATCGCCGGCTACACGCTGTCGGTTTCGCTGTCCGCGCGACCGAAGATGGCCGGTACGTCCACGTGCGTCGGCGGCACGATTGGCGTGAGCAGCAAGGGCCTGCCGATCTACAGTGCCTTCGACGCCGAAGGCCGCGACGCCAGCGCCCACGAGCTCCAGGACTCGTGCGGCGGCCACCCGCAGAACACAGGCCAGTACCACTTCCACGCTCTGCCGGCGTGCTTCGCGGACAGCGCGGCGAAGACGGCGCACTCCAAGCTGGCGGGCTATGCGCTGGACGGCTTCGGCATCTACGGACACAAGGGTGTCGGTGGGAAGGTCGTGACGAACGCCAGCCTCGACGCGTGTCACGGCCACACCCACACGATCATTTGGAACGGCAAGCGCAAGCGGATGTTCCACTACCACGCGACCTACGAGTTCCCCTACCTCGTCGGTTGCTACCGGGGCACTCCGGTGACCAGGGCGACGGGGCTGGGGATCGGGAGCCCTCCGGGCGGTGGGCCCCCGCAGTGAGCGCGCGTCGGGGCTGCAGTGGACAATTGGCGTTCGACACGGCTGGACGCGACCGTCCATCGCGGACTGCGCGACGTCGTACCCGTAGAGCGGGGTCAACGTCACACAGAACGTCTGGTCGGGGCGCGGGTCACAAGGTCGAGAATCGCGGGCGCTAGCCGCGGGTCGCGCGCTGCTGCGGCCCGTCGAGGGCGGTTACGTGCTCATCGAAGTGGGCTGTGCTGGTAATGCGACCGTGGGTGAGCTCGGTCCAGACGTCCAGCGCGGGCCACGAGTCGGTCTGGTCAGCTCACTCACTCACCTCAGCCGCAGCCGGTGTTGTTCCCGCAGCTCGAGCACGTGTAGCAGGAGCCCGTGCGCTGCATCATTCCCCCACACTGGGAGCACGCCGGGCCGAGGTCGAGGCCGCGCATGACCGCCGGGCGGGCCGGCGGGGAGTCGGTCATCGCCGAGGCCGCGGCCTTGGTGGTGCCGGGCTGCGGGGCCGATGCGGTCGGCTTGGCCGCGCCGCCGTTCGTGCCGTTGCCGTTCCCCCCGTTGCCCCTCGCCGCCTGCCCCCCGGACGGGGGGTTCGCGGGCCCCGCCGTGTCCGAGGACGTGATCGACAGCGCGACGTCCTCGCCCATCTTGCGGGCGCGGACCTCGGGGGTGAGGATGCCGAGCTCCTCCTGGATGTCGGTGTCCAGGAAGCGCGACGCGAGCCAGCGCATGATGTAGTCCGGCATCGACTTGGCGAACGGGATCTCCGGGTTCTGGGTGATCCCCTCGGGGTCGAAGCGCATGTAGGCGAACTTCTGCACGAGCGTCTCCAGCGGCACGCCGTACTGCAGCGCGATCGAGATCGACGTCGCGAATGAGTTCATCATCCCCCGCAGCGTCGACCCCTCCTTGCCGATGTCGGTGAGGAAGATCTCGCCGACGGTGCCGTCCTCGTACATGCCCGCAGTGATGTAGCCCTCGTGCCCGGCGATCGAGAACTTGTGGGTGATCGACTGGCGCTCGCGCGGCATGCGCTTGCGGTCCGGTGCTTCGTCGGCGGTCGCCTGCGCGACGGCCTTGGAGACCGCGGCCTCGACGGCGCCGCTGACCAGGGCGTCGACCTCGGCCTGGGAGAAGAACCCCTCGGGGATCTGCGAGCCGGCCGCCGCGCCCGCGTCCTTGGCGGAGTCCTGCGCCTCGGTGCGGATCGCCTGAGCGGTCTTCGACCCGTCGCGGTAGATCGCCAGCGCCTTGACGCCGCAGCGCCACGCCTGCAGGTAGGCGTCGGCGATGTCCTCGATGGTTGCGGTCTGCGGCAGGTTGACCGTCTTGGAGATCGCGCCTGAGATGAAGGGCTGGACGGCACCCATCATCTTGATGTGGCCCATGTGCGAGATCGCCCGCGAGCCGACGGCGACGTCGAAGACCGGCAGGTGCTCCGCGGCCAGGCCGGGGGCGTCGACGATGGAGGCGGTCTCGTTGATGTGCGCGGTGATACCGGTGATCTGGTCGTCGGAGTAGCCGAGCGTCTGCAGCGCCAGCGGCACGGTGCCGTTGACCATCACCATGCTGCCGCCGCCGACCAGCTCCTTGAAGGTCACCAGCGAGAACCCGGGCTCGACGCCCGTGGTGTCGCAGTCCATGAGAAAGGAGATCGTTCCCGTCGGAGCAAGCACCGTCGCCTGCGCGTTGCGGTAGCCGAAGCGCTCACCGGCGTCGACGGCGTCGTCCCACACCCGGCGCGAGGCCTCCAGCAGCGCAGTATCGCCGCAGTCGCGGTCCGGGATGACGTGCGTCGCGTCGCGATGCATCCGCATGACGCCGTTGTGGGCGTCGCGGTTGACCTCGTAGTGCTCGTAGGGCCCGATTGCCGCGGCGACCTTCGCAGACTGCAGGTACGCGCGGCCCGTCATCAGCGCGGTGATCGCCGCCGCGGTGCCGCGGCCCGCGTCAGAATCGTAGGCCATGCCGTTGGACATGAGGTACGCGCCGAGGTTGGCGTAGCCGAGGCCGAGCTGGCGGAACGCGCGGGCGTTGACGCCGATCTCCTCGGTCGGGTAGCTCGACGGCCCGACGATGATCTCCTGCGCGAGCAGCATCACGTCGACGGTGTGCTCGAAGCTCTCCACGTCGATCGTGCCGTCGGCGCGGCGGAACTTCATGAGGTTCAGCGACGACAGGTTGCACGCGCTGTTGTCCACGTGCATGTACTCCGAGCAGTTCGCGACCACGAACCCGTCCACCATGTAGGAGTGGTGCAGGGGCTCGGTCAGGTTGTAGACCTGCTCCTGGCCGTCGTCCTCCCGCGAGACGAGCGTCGTGTCGCGCTTTGTCGCGTAGCGGGTGGTGTTCTCGAGCAGCGCCTGCAGCGCCGCGTTCTTCCGTGGGGTCGAGAAACCGACCTCACGGGCGAAGCGCTCCAGATCCGACCCGGTGATCCGCAGGTCGAAGCCAGGCCGCGAGTCGTAGGTCACCGAGGTTCCGTCGGTGCGGGTGTAGGAGAAGGTGCTCGGTCCACCCTTCCCCGTCGGGTAGATACGGCCGCGCACGCCGAGAGCGCTGAGAAGGCGCTGGACGTCCTTCAGCAGGGCCTCGCTGCGGCTCCCGAGACCGGCGTACCGCGTTGCCTTCTCATCGGGGGAGGCAGAGACACAACCATCGGCGCCGAACAGACCGCGAAGGAAGGCCGCCTGCACCTCAGGGGGCGAGGTGAAGATCGAGGCCGGCGCCCGCTTGTCATGAGCACGAGCGGTCGTGACGCCCAGCCCACGCATCAGCTCGCGGACGTCGCCGCTGCCGACACGCAGCTGGTATGTGCCGTTGTCCATCGTCTGCCATGACGCCCCGCCGACGAGCTCGTGCAGGAGAGCATCATGCGAGCCCGGCAGGCCGTCGAGGTAGTCGTCGCCGCCGTAGACCCAGACGGTGCTCGCGTCGGTCATGCAGCCATCGCCGACGAGATGGCCGAGCAGCTCTCCGAGACCCTCGCTCCACCGCTCGGGCAGCGGGTGGAGGACCGTCGCGCCCCCCCGCGCGCGGGACATCGCCGGTGCCGCGACCTTGACGGGCAGCTCCCAGGAGGCATCGGTCGCCGGCGTGGCGCTGTCATTGAGCAGAACCCGGTCGTCGACGGTCAGATCCTCGGCGCGTACGTAACCGCGTGTCAGCGTCCAGATCCGGTGGTTGGGCGTGCAGCGCAGCTCGGCGCCGTTAGCGAACCGCAGGCGCACGATCGGGGAGACGCCGTTGCGCATGAACGCGACAGGCCGCGTCGCTGCGACCCCGACGCCGGGCTCGTCGGCGGTCGCTCGGTGGGTGTAGACGCGGAACTCCTCGCCGTTGTCGCCACGTTCGACGAGATCGCTGATCGGGAGCAGGCCAAGCGTCGTGTGGACCCGAGCGTCAGCCGGGAAGCACGGGTTGGACGCATTGATGCGCCCCGAGTTCGGCGACGTGTGCCAGGCGTTGATCGTCGTGTCGTACTGGACGCCCGGATCGGCGCAGCGCCACGCGGCCTCGGCGAGCTCGCGCATGAGCTCGCGCGCCTGCATCGGCTCGCCGATCGGCTCACCGGTGGAGCGCGCGATCGTGCGCCACTCCGCATCGTTCTCGACGGCCTCCATGAACGTGTCGGTGACGCGCACCGAGTTGTTCGCGTTCTGGTACTGGATCGAGTTGAAGCCCTCGCCGTCGATCGACATGTCGAAGCCGGCGTCGCGCAGCGCGTTGGCCTTGTCCTCCTCCTTGGCCTTGCACCAGATGAACTCGCGGATGTCCGGGTGGTCGACGTCGAGGACGACCATCTTCGCCGCGCGTCGCGTCTTGCCGCCCGACTTGATCGTGCCCGCCCAGGAGTCCGCGCCGCGCATGAAGGACACGGGGCCCGAGGCCGTGCCGCCCTTGCTCAGCGGCTCCATCGACCCGCGGATGTTGGAGAGGTTGATCCCCGAACCCGAACCGCCGCGGAAGATGTTGCCCTCCTTGGTGTTCCACGCGAGGATCGAGTCCATCGTGTCGTCCACGGAGAGGATGAAGCAGGCGCTGCACTGCGGCTGATCCTCGAACCCGACGTTGAACCAGACGGGCGAGTTGAACGCCGCCATCTGGTGCAGCAGGACGTAGGTGAGCTCGGCCTCGAAGGTGTCGCCGTCATCGGCGGAGGCGAAGTAGCCGCGGCCGCGGCCCCAGTCGGCGATCGTGCCGGCCACGCGGCCGATCATCTGCTTGACCGATCGCTCACGCGAGGGGGACTCGAGCTGGCCGCGGAAGTACTTCTGGGCGACGATGTTCGTCGCGTTCTGGCTCCACGTGCGCGGGAACTCGACGTCCTTCTGCTCGAAGGCGACCTTGTCACCGTGGCCGATGCGCGCGTCACGCGACTCCCACTCGACGGTCTCGAACGGATGCACGCCCGGCTCCGTGAAGAGGCGCCTGACCGCAAGCGCCTGCCCGGACTCCGGGTCGTTTGTCAGGGCCTGGGCGGTGGTGTGCATCGACCTGCTCCTCTCCATCCGCCGACGGTTTTCGGCGGTTCCGAACGACGTGAGCGAGTCGATGACTGTGCCGGTCGCGCCGGTCGGAACCGGGGATCCCCGGCCTGTGCGGGGAAGTTGCATTCTAGGGCGTGGGAGGGGGCGTCAGTGGCCGGTGCGGACCCAGTCCGCAAACTCCGACCAAGCGTTGTCCAGCCGCCAGCCGGCCTCCCCGCCGACGTGCCGCGTGCGGGCCAGGAAGCGCGGTTCCCACGCCCACCAACGAGCCGCGGCGACGAGCAGCGCGAGGAGCAGGAGTGCCCCCACGGCGATGAGCGGGGCGAGCGGCACGCCGTCGTCGCGGCCGCGCGCGGCGGCAGCCTGGATCGCACGATCGGATGCCGCCGGTGCCGCCTTCGGCGTGCCCGCCGGGGACGGGGTCTGCCCGGGGACGTTCGGGCCGCCCGGCGTGCCGGGGGCCGGCGTGGCGCCCGCGGGTGTCTTCGTGCCGGGAGCTGCGGTGGCAGCGGAGCCGCCGCCCGCCGCCCCGGAACCGCCGCCCGGCGCGGCACCGCCCCCCGCGGCCCCGGTCCCCGACGCACCGGCGCCAGCCGTCTTCGCGCAGCGCCTCGCGGCGCGCTGCTCGGAGGCAGCCTCCAGCGCGGCGGAGAAGTCCGGGGCGTACTGCTCGATGTCGTTGGGAACATTCCGCTTCGCGTCCGCCAGCTGCTTCGGGGTGAACCTGCAGGCGTCGATGCTCCCTGTCCGCTGGTACTCGCTGAAGATCGTGTCGAACGCGCCGGCGCCGACGGCAGCGGCCGGCGTGGCGGCGCACAGCGCGAGCGCGGCAAGCATCAGGCAACGGGACGTGCGGCGCATCACGACGCTCGATGCTAGCGTCGCAACCCCGCTCCCATGGCCGTCATCACGCCCTCACCACCACCCGCGGCGGGGGCCGCACCGGTCCTGCCCGACGGCCCCCACGCGCCCACCCCCGCTGCCGCGACGACGCTGCTGCTCGCGCTGCTGCTCGCGTGCCTCTACGCCGCCTTCGCGCACGGCGCGGTCGGGCTGCCGGAGGAGACGCGGCTGCAGGTCGGCGTGGCCTTCGTGGCCATCGCCGCCGCCGCCGCGGCGCTCGGGCGCACGGGCTTGCGCGTGCGGGCTCCTCACCTGGCGTGGGCGGGGGTCGGTGCACTGACGCTGTTCGCCGTGTGGAGCGCGGTGAGCATCGCCTGGAGCGTGGCGCCTGACCGCAGCTGGCTCGAGGCCAACCGCGCGGTCGCCTACGTCCTGATCGTGGTGCTGGCCATCGCCCTCGGCGCCAGCGACCCGCGGGCCACGCGCCGTGTGGCCGGCGGCCTGTTGGCGGTCGTGAGCATCGTCGCCCTGTACGCCCTCGGCGGGAAGGCGCTGCCGGGCGTCCTGCACCAGACCGGGGCGGTCGCCCGGCTGCGCGAGCCGCTCGAGTACTGGAACGCGCTCGCCCTGCTGTGCGCGGTCGCCGTGCCGATCGCCCTGCGCCTGGCGACCGACGATGCGCGGCGCAAGCGCGGGCGTCTGGGGGCCCTGGCGGCGGCGCTCGTGCTCGTGTGCGTCATCGGCATGACGTACTCGCGCGGCGGGGTGCTGGCGCTGCTGGTCGGGATCGTCGTGCTCACCGCGCTCGGCGGCGCGCGGCTCCGCGGCTTGGCTGCGTTCGGGCTGGTGCTGATGGCGGCGGCGCCCGTCCTCGCGCTTGCCTTCACGCTCGACGGGCTGACCATCAACGCCGCGCCCTTCCCGCAGCACCGCGACGACGGCCTGATCCTGCTCGGGGCCCTGCTGGGATCGCTCACCGTCCTGATGATCGTGGGGTGGCTGCTCATCCGCTACGAGGCCCGGGTGGCCTGGCCGGCGCGCCGCACGCGCTTGATCTGGCAGGCGCTCGCCGGGCTGCTGGCGGCGGTGGTGATCAGCGGGGTCGTCGCGCTGGCGGTCTCCGAGCGCGGCCTCGGGGGGTCGCTCTCACACGCAGCCGACTCGTTCACCGAGACGCGGACCGACTTCCAGTTCGATCCCGCGCGCCTCATCTCGACCAACTCGGGCAACCGCTGGGTCTGGTGGAAGGAAGCGGTGGGCGCGTTCTCCGACGAGCGGCTGCGGGGCTGGGGCGCCGGCTCCTTCCCGGTGACCCACCGCTTCTACCGCGTCGACGAGCTGCCGGTCTCCCAACCCCACAGCGTGCCCTTGCAGTTCCTGGCCGAGACGGGGCTGGTAGGGGCGGTGCTCGCGCTCGGCGGCCTGCTTCTGCTCTTCGCCGCCGCGGCGCGGCGACTGCGCTCGGTCCCGCGCGGCACCGAGCGCGATCTGCGGGTCGCGCTGCTGGCCGGCGCCGTGGCCTGGCTCGTGCACGGGCTCTACGACTGGGACTGGGACATCCCGGGCGTCACCCTGCCCGCGCTGATCTTCCTCGGGGTCCTTGCCGCGCGGCCGCCAGGGGACGATGGTCCTGTGGGGGCCGTCGTGGTGCGCGATCCCGCGCTCACGTTCCGCGACAGTGCGCGCCCCGGCCCGCACGGCGGGGGCGACGGCCGCGGTGCCCGGCGCCTCGCGCTGGCGGGCGTCACCCTGCTGCTGGGGCTCCTGGCGCTGTCGGCGCTCCTGCCCGGCTGGGCGGAGAACCGAACGACGGCCGCGCAGCTCCAGGTTCGCGACGACTCCGACGATCAGCAGCTCGAGCGCGCTGCCGCCGAGGCCGAGCTGGGCTCGCGGCTCAATCCCTTCTCAGTGCGCCCCTTGTTCGTCTCCTCGGCGATCGCGGTGGCCCGGGAGCGCCCGCTGGACGCCCGGCGCTTTCTGCTGGAGGCGGCGCGGCGACAGCCCGAGAGCTCGGCGGTCTGGATCCGCCTGAGCGGAGTCGCGCTGGAGCTCGCCGACCGCGACGGAGCCCGCCGCGCGGCGCGGCGCGCGCTCGAGCTCGACCCCCGCTCACGGTTCGCGCGCAGCCTGCTGAGCGCCACGGACGGGACGCTGACGCCGCCCAGCGGTTCGGCGACGGCCGTGGGCACGCCGCTGCCGCCGGCGCCGTCCACGGTCCCGCCGCCCGTGATCCCCTAGTGTCGTGATCATGGATCCCACCCCCGTCGGCGGCTCCGACTTCGTGGATCAGACGCGGTCGGAGCGCGCATCCGATCCCCGGCGCGTGGCCCACGAGGCGCCGGTCGCCCCGCAGCTGTTGGTGCCCGACGCCGGCATCGCCATCGAGCCACCGTCGGCGCCCGACGGCACCTTCGTGAAGGTTGCGCCCGAGGATCATCCGCTGCCGCGCGCCTGCGAGGTCACGGTGAACTTCCAGGACTACCACCGCTCGAGCTCCAAGCTCGGCCGCTTCGGGAAGATCGTCGGGATCGACGAAGCCGGCGGCGAGTACCTGGTGATGCTCGACAACTTCGAGTGCCTTGCCGTACCCATGCGCCGCGTCGAGTGGCGCAAGGTCGCGACGTAGCGTTCGCTCAGAGCGCCAGCTGCAGGATCCCGATGAGCAGGAGCAGCCCGCAGCCGAGGGCGACGAGCATCAGCGCGACCGGGACCAGGCGGTCGGCGACGGAGCGGCGCGCGCGGTGCGGCTGCGCCGTCACCGGCTGCGACTGCGCTGTCGCCGCTGGCCTGTCCGCAGCCTGAGCCCGCGCCAGGGCCGCCTCTGCGCGTGCCGCGCGAGCCTCGGCAGCCTGGCGGGCGTGAGCGTCGGTCGCGGAGCGAGAGGCCGCAGCTTCCGTGTCGGCCCGGGCTGCGTCCAGAGCGGCGCCGAGCTCGTGCGCACGTGCCTGGTAGGCGGCCAGCCGCGCGACGTCGGCCTCAGCGTCGGCGCGCCCCGTGGTGGCCTGCGCCATCTCCTGCTCACGCGCGGCGGCCTCCCGCGCCTCGGCCTCGCGGACGGCGGCGATCTGCCGGGCCTCCTGCAGCTCGAGGGTCAGGGCATCCAGGGCGCGCTCGGACGCATCGCGCGACGCGTCATCGCGCGCTGCAGCTTCGAGACGAGCACGCTCGAGCTCGGCCCCGAGCAGCTCGACCTGCAGCTCCGCTTCCTCCGTGCGCGCAGCGATCCGGTCGCGGTCGTCGGCCAGGATGACGCGCGCCGCGTCGAGCTCCTCGACGAGGCCGGCCAGGTCGCGCGCCCGGGCGTCTGCGTCATCGGCGCGGGCGGCAAGGGGCTCGAGCGCCGCGAGGCGATCGGCGAGCTCGCGGACCTGCTCCTGGGCGCCCGTTGCCCGCGCGGCGTGAGGTTCGAGGTCGGCGAGGCGCCCCGCGAGCTCGCGGATGCGCTCTTCCGCCCCGGCTTCGGCGCTCCCGGCGCGGGCCTCGAGCTGCGCGACCTGCTCGCGCAGAGCACGGTGAGCCACCGCGGCCTGCGCGGCTTCCTGCTCGGCGCGCGCTTGGGCCTCGTCAAGGCTGCGCTGCAGGTGCTGGGCGGCAGCCTCCGCGCGCTGCGCTGCGGCGACCGCCGCCTCCGCCTCGCGGGCGCGCGGCTCCAGCTCGGCCGCCCGCGCGACGGTCACGGCGAGCGCCCCCTCGAGCTCGTCGATCCGCTCCCGCGCCTGCTCTGCATGCGCGCGCGCGTGGGCAGTCTCTGCGGCCTGCGCGTCCGCGTCCTGCGCAGTCGCGGCACTCAGGCGATGGGCCGCTTCCTCGGCTCGCGTCGCGCGCTCGGTCGCTGCGGCCACGGCGACCCGCAGCTCGGCGAGCTCGGCGCCCTGTGCGTGGGCGCGCGCCTCTGCGTCGCCGCGCGCCACGACGAGCTCGTCGGCGCGCGTGCGCAGCGCAGGGAGCTCGGCGGCCGCGCGCTCGGCTGTGAGCCGGGCACGTGCCTCCTCCTCCAGGGCCGTCTCGACCTCGGCCAGTCGGTCGGCGCGCACGCGCGTCCGGCTCAGCTCAGCGGTGAGGCGGGCTGCCTCCGCCTCGGCGTCTTCCAGCCGCCGGCGCTCAGCGTCGCGCTCCTCGACGGTCTCCTCGAGGCGTGCCTCGAGGATCAGCTGCAGGTTCGTGCGCTCCTCCAGCTGGGCCTCGAGAGCTGCGGTCGCGGCATCGCGTTCGCGCGCGGCGCGTTCACCGTCGGCCAGATGACCACGCGCGGCGGCGAGCTCGGCCTGGGTCGCGCGCACCGCTGCGGACACGCGCTCCTGCTGAGCTTCCAGGGCCGCCGCTCGGTGAGCGAGGTCCTGCCCCCGGGCCTCGGCGGCGTCACGCTGCGCCTCGAGCTCGTGCACGGTTGCCGCGGCTGTTTCGCGGTGAGCGGCCAAGGCCGCCTCTGCCTCAGCCACCGCGGCGTCGCGCTGTGCCAACGCATGCTCGACGGTGCGCCGGGCCGCATCCTGCTCGTCGGCGTGCGCGGTCTGCGCCTGCACGGCGGCGTGCCGCGCGGCGGCCTGCTCGCGCTCCACGGCGGTGTCGCGCTCGGCTTGCGCGGCCTGGACCATCGCCACCGCGCGGCTACGTTCCCGCTCGATGACGGCGTCACGTTCAGCGCACGCTTCGTCGATCGCCGCCTGGGCGGCGGCGCGTTCAGCCTCGACCCCGGCGTCGCGTTCAGCAAACGCTTGATCGACCGCGGCCTGGGCGGCTTCCACCACGGTGTCGCGCTCAGCGTGCGCTTCGTCGACCGCGGCCTGGACGCGGGTGCGCTCGGCCTCGATCGCAGCGTCGCGCTGCGCGCCGGCGGCTGCGACCTGCGCCTCGCGGGACGAGCGCTCGTGCGCGAGTGCCGCTTCCAGCACCCCGGCACGCTCGTCCGCCGCTGCTCGGGCAGCCGCAGCCGCGCGCTGCGCCTCGTCGCGCTCGCGCTCGACGACCGTCTGCGCCTGGGCCTCGGCTCGCTCCTGCGCACGCGCTGCTCGTTCCTGGGCGGCCTCGCGCAGCTCGCGCTCAGCGGCGACAAGCGCGTCGACCTCCTCTTTGGCGGCGCGCAGCTCGTCGGCCGCCTGCAGCACGGCGCGCTGGGTGTCGGCTCGCTCGCGGGCCAGCGCCTCCGCGCGCTGCTCGCCCGCGTCGGCGCGCACCTCCTGGCGCTGCGCCGTCGCCTCGGCGCGCGCGCGAGCGGAGCGCTCGGCCTCGAGCGCTCGCTCCGCGCGGGCCCGGGCGCGCTGCTCGTCGCGCAGGTGTTCCTCCAGCGTGCGGGTCGCCTCGCGGCGGGCGCTGTTCGCGCGCTCGGCTTCCTGCAGGCGCTCCGCAGTGGAGGGAGCGGGGGGAGCGGGGGGAGCGGCCGGGACGCCGGACCCCGGCGGCTGGCGCAGCTCCGGCTCGGGGAGGTCGAAGACCACGCCCGTTCCTGCGTCGAGCGCGAACTGCGTCCCCGCGCCGAGCGCGGCCGCCGGTGCGCTGAACGCCGCCCGCCAGCCGGCGCCCTCGGTTGAGGCCTGCGGGGCGCCGTCACCCGGCCCCGGCAGGAGCGGCAGCGCTCGCCCCCCGGCCAGAAGCGTGGGCGTCGCCAGCGGGGTTGGGACGTCGGCGTGCCAGTGGCCCGCCACGCGCAGCAGCACGGTGCCCGGCGTCGCGGCGATCGCCTCGAAGCGCTCGAGCGCGAACTCGACGCCGCTCACGGCAGCAGGTCCTCCAGAGCAGCCAGCCCCTGGGCGAGGACTGCCGGCGCGTCCTGCTCCGCGTCGAGCACCCGGACTCGCTCCGGCTCCGCCTGCGCAAGCTCGTCGTAGGCCTCCGCGATGCGCGCGAAGAACCCGGCCTGCTCCTGCTCCAAGCGATCCGGCGCCTCCCCGCGTGACGCGAGCCGCGCGCGGCCCGCCGCCGGCGCGACGCGCAGCAGCAGCGTCCGGTCCGCGGCCAGCCCTCCGGTGGCGAACGCGTTGATCGCCGCCACGGCGTCGACGCCGAGCGCGCGGCCGGCACCTTGGTAGGCCAGCGACGAGTCGACGAACCGGTCGAGCAGCACCCACGTCCCGGCCGCCAGCAGCGGAGCCACCCGCTGCTCGACGAGCTGGGCGCGCGCCGCCGCGTACAGGAGCGCCTCGGCGCGCGGCCCGCAGCGCAGCGCCGGGTCCTTGACCAGCGCGCGCACGCGCTCTGAGAGCTCGACCCCGCCGGGCTCGCGCAGCACCTCGACGGCCAGCCCGCGAGCGTCCAGCGCCCCGGCCAGCGTCGTGGCGAGGGTCGTCTTCCCGGCCCCGTCGAGCCCCTCGAGCGTGATGAGCCTGCCGCGAGCGGTCGCCAAAGCGGCATCGACCCTACCCGCCGGTACAGTCGAATCCCGATGCTTGCGCAGACCGAGCGCCATCCGCACGCGCGCGCGGTCCTGACCGCCGCCCTTCCGCCCGGCGGCCACGCTAGCCACGCCTATCTCTTCCACGGGCCCGCCGGGTCGGGCAAGCGCTCCGCGGCGCGCGCGTTCGCCGCGGAGCTGCTGGCCGACGGCGCCCGCGACCCCGCCAACGCGCGTGAGCGCGTGCAGCACGGGGTGCATCCCGACCTCACCTGGGTTGCCCCGAGCGGCGCGGCGGTCATGCGCGTGGAGGACATCGACGAGTCGGTCGTGGCTTCGGTCCACCGCACGCCGTTCGAGGCGCGCCGCCGCGTCTTCGTGCTCGAACGCGTCGAGACGATGAACGACCAGGCGGCCAACCGGATGCTCAAGACGCTCGAGGAGCCGCCGGCCTTCGCGCACCTCGTGCTGCTGTCCGACCGGCCCGGCGAGGTGCTGCCGACGATCGCCAGCCGCTGCCAGCACGTCCGCTTCGACGCGCTCCCCGCGGACGACATCGCGGCGCTGCTGGGCACGCGCGGGATCGCGGACCCGGCGACCGCCCAGGCGTGCGCCCGGCTTGCCCTCGGCGACGCCGACCGGGCGCTTGCGCTGGCGCTCGGCGACGGCCCGGGGCTGAGGGCCGGCGCCGAGGCCTACGCGCGCGCCTGTGTGAACGGCGCGCTCGTCTCCGCACCGTGGGCGGGGGTGCTCGACCAGGCTCGCCGGCACGGGTCCACGGCCGAGACCGCGGTGGCCGAGCGGGTGGCCGAGACGCTCGACCTGCTGCCGCGCAAGGAGCGCAAGCGAGCTGAACGCGAGGGGGGCGAGACGGCCAAGCGCGCGGGACGCCGCGCGCGGACCAGCGCCCTGGACCTCTCGCTGCAGCTCGCGGGTCTGTGGTTTCGCGACGTGGCCTGCGTCGTCGACGGCGCCCCGGAGCTGGCCCACCACGCCGACCGCGCCTCCGCGCTGGCCGACGCCGCCGCGGGGTTCGCCACCGCCCACCGTCTGCGCGACGCCACCGCGATCGTCGACGAGGCGCGCGCCGCGCTGGTCCAGGTCAACCCCACAGAGGAGCTGCTGCTCGAGGCCCTGGCCTCGCGGCTGCAGCGCACGCTGGCGGTGGGCTGAACCAATGGAGCCACGCGTCTCCCTCATCACGCTGGGCGTCGGAGACCTCGAGCGCGCGCGGCGCTTCTACGAGGCGCTCGGGTGGGTCACGGCCGCCGCCGCCGGCGACGAGGTCGTCTTCTTCCAGGCGGGCGGCATGGTCGTGGCGTTGTGGAGTCGCGAACAGCTCGCCCGTGACAGCGTCGTGGGCTCCGACGCGGGCGGCTGGGGCGGGATCACGCTGGCCCACAACCTCGGGTCGCCCGCGGAGGTCGACGCGCTGCTCGCGGACATCGAGGGCGCGGGGGGTTCGGTGCTGCGGCCGGGGGCCGAGACGTTCTGGGGCGGCTACTCGGGCCTCTTCGCCGACCCCGACGGCCACCGCTGGGAGGTCGCGCACAACCCGGACTGGCCGATCGCGGCCGACGGTTCGGTGTCGCTTCCGGTCGACTGAGCGCGGCGGGGCGCGCTACGCGATCGTCCCGGCCGAGACCAGGACGAGGACCGCGGCGCCGAGCACGACCCGGTAGGTGACGAACGCGTTGACGGTGTGGGTCGTCAGGAACTTCAGGAGAAACGCGATCGCGGCGTAGCCGGTGACGAACGCGAGCAGCGTTGCGACCGCCGTGGGGAGGACCCCGGCCCCACCCTCGCCGCCGATGTCCTTGAGCTCGAACAGGCCGGAGAGCACGACCGCGGGCACCGACAGCAGGAAGCTGTAGCGGGCGGCCGCCGCGCGCTCCAGGCCGAGGAAGAGCCCGGCGCTCAGCGTCGCCCCCGAGCGGCTGACGCCAGGCACCAGCGCGCACGCCTGCGCGAGGCCGATGATCGCGCCGTCGCGCGCGGTGATCGTCTCCAGCGGCCGGTCGCGCTTGCTGGCCTTCTCCGCCGCGAGGAGCACGAGGCCGAGGACGATGAGCGCGGTCCCGATGACGTAGAGGTCACGTGCGCCCGACTTGATGACGTGGCGGAAGGCGAAGCCGAGGATCGCCAGCGGGATCGTTCCCAGCCCGATGTACCAGCCCAGGCGCGCGTCGAGCGTGCCGCGCAGCGCGGGATCGCGCAGCGATTTCAGCCAGGCCGTGGTGATGCGCAGGAGGTCCTGTCGAAAGTAGAGGAGGACCGCGGCGAGCGTCCCGAGCTGGGTGACCGCGGTGAACGCGGCGCCCGGGTCCTCCCAGCCCGCGAAGGCGGGAACGATGCGCAGGTGCGCGGTCGAGGAGATCGGCAGGAACTCGGTGAGGCCCTGGACGATGCCCAGGACGATGGCTTGCAGGACGTCCATTGCGGGGCGCCACGCTATCCGTCGCGGCGGGCGGCTCCGTCGGCGATCGGCCCCAGGTTCGGCTCGCGCCCGTGGGTGTCGAAGGCGCGGAAGATGCTGAAGAGCTTGTGGTCCGGCCCGTGGAAGTCGGCCGATCCGGTCGTCAGGAGCTTCAGTTCGTCAGCTTGGGCGGCGAGCAGGAGGGTCTGCTCTCTCGTGTGGGTGGCGTAGAAGGCCTCGACGCCGTCGAGACCAGCTTCGTTCGCGAAACGGGCCAGTGTCTTTCTGACCTGTTCCGGCTCCTCGATGTCCCAGAAGGGGTGAGCCCAGACGGCGACGCCGCCCGCCGCGTGGATGAGGGCGATCGCCTCGGCGACGGTGGGGCGCGAGCGACGCACGTAGGCCGGCGCGCCGGGGATGAGGTAGGCCACGAGGAGCTGGCTGGGGTCGGCGGTGAGGCCTTCTAGCTTCAGGCGCTCGGCATTGCCCGGGTGCCGGTGGATGGCGGCGGCGATGTGCGGCCGGCCGATCGCCTTGCCCTCGGCCCCGCGGACCGCGATGGCCGAGCGGTCGACGTGCAGGCCGAGCTCCTCCAGCCGCTCGATCATGGCTTGGGCGCGGCGGGTGCGGTCCTCGCGGAAGTCTTCGAGGGCGGCCTGCAGCGCCGGGTCATGGTGGTCGAACCCGTAGCCGAGGATGTGAAGGTCCTCTGCGTCGTCGTCGACGGCGGAGATCTCGGCGGCGGGGACGACGGTGATGGCGTGGCGGGTGGCTTCCCCGAGCGCCTCGTCGACGCCGTCGACTGAGTCGTGGTCGGTCAGGGCGAGGAGGGTGACGCCGGCCTGCGCTGCGCGTGAGACGACCTCGGTTGGTGCGAGCGCGCCGTCGGAGTGCAGCGAGTGGGACTGGAGGTCGAAGGCGGGGCGGGGGCCGGGGGTCACGATCGGCCCCGAAGCTACCGCGGATGGCGTTTCGGCCGGGCGCGCGGGTGGCTCGTCCCACCGCTACGCTTCCGGGGCGCCCGCACGGACCTTCGTGCCGCTGAGCGCCGTCGCCGCCGTAGCTCAGTTGGTAGAGCACTTCACGGCGGGTGGATCGTACGCAGCGCCGCCGGCGCGATCTCCTCGCTGGTGGGCGTCCTGCGGATCCTGCCCGTGATCCTCGGGCGGCTCCCTCTCACCGTGGGTAGGGATCGCGGTACTTCACGGGCTGGGTAGCCGCCGAGCGCCGGGCCCGTCGAGCCACGGCAGTTCTCCCCCGAGCTGCGCGCGCGGTGGCCTGCGCAAGTCGTAACCAAGCGGTGGTTTTCCGTAACGCCGTCTCGCCTAGCGTCGCCGGGTGTGCCCGGCAATGGCGAGGACCGCTCGCAGACGACGCTCGCTGAGTTCGGCGAGCTCTGGTTCGATATGCAACAGGCCGACCTCGCGCCATCGACGCTGGCGTCCTACGGAGCGGTGTGGAGAGCGCACGTCCTTCCGGTGCTCGGCGAGCTCTCCCTCGCATCGCTCGTGGCCGAGCCGCTGCTCTTGGTCCGCTTCAAGGCAGGGCTGTCAGCGCCCGGACGCGGCGAGCCGGTCATCCGGCGCACCCTCGTCGTGCTCGGGGCCGTCCTCCAGCGCGCGATCGAATGGAACTTCGTGGCCGGGGCCAATCCGGTGCGCGCGGTGCGCATCCCGTCCGGACGGCGGCGCAGCTTCGTCGAGCCCCTTGCGCCGGCGGAGATCGAGGTCCTGCGGACGGCCTGCCCGAACCCGCGCGACGCCACGCTCATCAGCGTCCTCGCCTACGCGGGCCTGCGGCCGGGGGAAGCGCTCGCGCTGCGCTGGTCTGCCGTGCGCGGGGACCTGGTGCTCGTCGAGCGAGCGGTTTCGATGGGCCAGGAACGGGCGACGAAAACGGGCCGGATCCGGGTTGTTCCGATGGCAAGCGCGCTAGCGGCCGACCTGAGTGCTTGGCGCCGGATGTTCGAGGCCCCTGAGTCCTCGCTGGTGTTCCCTGGCCGTGGCGGCGAGGCCTGGTCGGACTCCGCTTTCCGGAACTGGCGCCGCCGGCGCTTCTACGTCGCTCGTGACGCGGCGGTCGCGGCCTCGGGGACTGCGGCTAGCAGCGCGCTCGTGCGGGCTACTCCCTACACCCTCCGTCACTCGGCTGCCTCGCTCTGGCTCCGTGACCCGGCGATGACCCCGGCGGAGGTGGCCGAGGCGATGGGGCACTCGGTCCAGACGCTCCTGCAGACCTATGCGCACGTGGTCGCCGGGCTGCGTGGCGAAACGGGGAGGGCGGCAGCCGAGGAGATCGCGGCAGCACGCGGGGAAAAGCGGTGAGCATGCGATACACATGTCCTAATGTGATGCACATGTCCAGGATGATCCAGATCCGAAACGTTCCCGACGCCGTCCACCGCCAGTTCAAGGTCCGGGCAGCTGAAGCCGGGATGACGCTTTCGGCCTACCTGCTCTCGGAGATGGAGGTCATCGCCGCCCGTCCGACCGCGCGGGAGTGGATGGCCCGAGTCCGGGAGATCAACACGCGCGGCGCCGCGGAGCCAATCGGAACAGACCCAGCCGAGTTGGCGGCTGACTCCGTCCGCGCTGCCCGCGCGGAGCGCGAAGCTGAGCTGGCCGCAACCGAGTCGGATCGCCGCAGTCGCAGCCAGTGAGGGTCTGCGACGCGTCCGTGGTGGTCGCCGTCCTGTGCAGGACGGGCTCCGCGGCGCTGGACGAGAGCTTCGAATCCGCGATCGGGGGAGGGCTGCACGCACCGCATCTGCTCGATCTCGAAGTCGCGTCGGCCCTGCGCCGCCGCGTTGCGCACAAGGCCGTCGGGCTGGAGATAGCGACGGCCGGCTTGAGGTCCCTCGCTGAACTGCCCATCCACCGCTACGCACACACCGGGCTCTTGAATCGAGCCTGGGCGCTACGCGAGAACATCTCGATCTACGACGCCGCCTACGTCGCCTTGGCCGAGGCGATCGACGCCCCCCTGCTGACTACCGACGCCCGGCTCGCCAGAGCGGCCGCCGACCTCATCGAGGTCGAACTCCACCGCTGACCCGCGGCGTCCCGGCGGTCGGCCCTCGGCCAAGGCTGCCTCGCGCCCGATACCCTTCGCGACCGCCCCCGCCGCCGTAGCTCAGTTGGTAGAGCACTTCACTCGTAATGAAGGGGTCAGCGGTTCGAATCCGCTCGGCGGCTTGAGAAAGCCCTGGAAAAGTGATGTTTGTTCCTGCCCGCGTTTCGACTCGTCGCGGGCATGGCAACGGTTAGGCAACACCGTTCGTCCGTGGTGCGGAGGCGTGGTCCGGTTCCGGTGGGTTCCACGATGGGATGTACCCGCTTGCCTCGCGGCGTGCAAAGCTGCTTCTAGATGCCCCACAAGGCTGAGACGATCGCCGCTGGCTGCCGCGGGCGGTTATGCGTAGCCGTTCGCCCCCGGCACGGGCTCGGTCTCTGGAGCCCTCGCCAACTAGGTTTCAATTGATGGAACACGGTCCCTATCACCGGCTCGGCGAACCGGGCGGCCCTCCCGCCCGGGTTACCGTGCTTCCGATCACGGCGGTTGGAGCAGACGGCGAGCAAGTGGACGCTGAGCTGCTCGCCGCAACCAGGGGCAGTTCGGAAGTAGAGCTTCTGCGGGCTGTCTGCGGAGCCGGCGAAATCAAGTGGGGCGAAGACGAGTTTGGTTGGTGGGCGGTTGTCCCGAACGACCTGCGGCGGTAGGGACGGCCGCGAGGACGCGCCCTGCTCGTGCTCAAGAGGTCTCAGGCGGCGGCGGCCTGGCGTCTGACCTCCGCGCCGCCAACGACCCGAGAGCATGGGGACGCTGGCACGGCGAAAGCCTTTCATCGAGAGGCGATGCCTCCTGGTTGGGAGATGTGCCCGATGCCGAGCTTCCGGAGATGCTGCGACATCTGCTGACGACCACTCAGCGGTACGTCGAGGTCACCGCCGGCTACACAGACTGAACGCGCGTCGCGCACGTGTCACCAACTATCGACCGCCTCGTCAAACGTCCGCGGTGCGATGAGATCCAAACCGACATCATCGATCGTGTCGGTGTTCTGCGCAGCCGAGGCTGCGATCCCGCGGACCACGAGCACGAGGGTCTCGGTGTCGAGCAAGTCGATCGGTACCGGCAGGCTCTTCAGCATCCAGATCTCGTCCCCGTCGAGCAGAATGCTGGCTCCGCCGGCCGGGACCTCTTCCAAATATTCCCTCAGCAGGCCCTCGTCGGTGTCGGTGCCGCGGGCGGTCCCGACCATCGCCCGGACCCACACATCCCCGCTGGACCCCTGCAGCTCGACAAGGACGGGGACCGGGTCGACATCGAGCAGAAGCGAAGAAACCGACCCGTCCAGCCGGAGCTCATGGCCGTACGGGAACGCCGCCGCGAGACGCCGCAGCGCGCCTTGCCGACCTGACCTGTCGAGCTTCGTCCCCGGCACGACCGGGGATCCGCCCATCGACACCACCAGCCGCCGCAATTCAGAGATCCCCGCCGATGCCGCAGGGCCCATGTCGTGGGCGCGCGCCGCAAATGCCGTGGCGAGCGCGTTGTAATACCACCGCACCTCGTCTGCGGGTGCGGAGAAGCGGCCCCACACCGTCTCTCCGACCCGCTCCAGGTCGGTGACGATCGCGCGCGCGTTGTGCAGCTTGTCCGCTAGCGAGACATGCAGTGCCTCAACCGGCTTGCTGGCGATCCCGGCGATGTAGGCCTCCTTACGTGCACGCCACGGTGGTTTGGGCTCGATATCGGTGTCGCTGTTCGCAGCGACGATTCCCGCAACCACGTCGCCGAACTCCTGACGGATCCGCTCGAGCATCGCCGGCCCGCCACCGTCCTCGACGGCGTCGTGCAGCAGCGCCCCGATCGCGGTGTCCTCATTCCCGCCAAGCTCAAGGCTCGCCGCAGCCACCGCGAGCAGGTGCGACAGGTACGGGACGTCGGTTCCCTTGCGCAGCTGACGCCGGTGGTGGGCACTGGCGAGAACGAACGCGCGGTCGAAGCGATCGGTCAGCATCGGTGCATCGGTGAACTTCTCAGGCATGTGGCCTCCGTCGGATGGGTCCCTCACCCTCAGGGTCGCCGGTAGCACGCGAAATCTGACACTCGCAGACCGGGCGATGAGGGATTGTCAGACCCCTAAGTAGGGGACGACCGGTGACCATGCCCGACATCGATCTCTCCTTCCGCCCGACCTCCTACTGGCCCGACGGCGATCCGCCCGAAGACGGCGTTGCTATCGCCGACATCTCGGTCGACTCCGTGCTCGGCGACACCAACTCGTTGATGGCAACGCCGACACCCGACGGGCGCATCCGATTCAGCCTCCACTCCGACGAGGGCGGTCTGCTCGTGGACAGCGTCGGGCCACAGTCGGCCAGCCAGCCCCTCTCGCTCGGTGAGTTGATCGAGCTGATCGACAACGTCGACCTCGGGGAGACGCTGAAACGCGGCGCGGTGCTCGGCATCCTCGATTCGAACTCGCTCGTCGGAACCGGCAATCCGGCGGATGCCGAAATAATCGGCGTCGGCTCGGAGTTCTACCCGGCCCTTGGCGAGCACTACAACCGTCAGACGCTCGCCTGGGTCATGGGCGACAGCGCGTGACGAGTGCGTCCGAAGGCTAGAAAGCGGCCGTGATGGCTTCGGAGATGGCGGCCGGGACGTATGAGCTCGATGAAAGCGCCGATCGCCCACTAGAGGGAAGAGCTGCCGCTTTGGTCTGTCTGGAGAGGTCGCTCTGGTCACTCGGCGCTCGTTGACGGCGCGGTGCCGGCTCGGCGACCCTCTCCTTGCCGTCCTCGGTCCCAACGCAACCGCTGGCTGAAAGCGACAGCGGGAGCTGTTCGTTTGCGAGATTGCGGCGAGTCCGTCGCTGAGCCTCCCGCCTTACAGCCCGAGCGGTCGGCTTGACGATTAGCCTTCGTCAGATGAGCGCCTTATCTGAGGAAGAGGATCCTAAGCGCGCGGCGGACGCTCGACCCCAGCCTGGCCCCGAGGCCCAACCGAACGAGTCCGTCTTCATCCGCCCTGGCGATCCTGCCCTGTTCGATGAGGAGCTCGAGGGAGATCTGATCGACCCGGACTCGACTGACGGCCTGAACGTCCCACCCGGGCTGGTGCGTCGCCTGCTCGCCGATCCGATGCATGTTCCCGAACTGCTCGCCGCTCGGGCAGTCGAGCAGTTCGCGCAGCGCGCTGAGCGGGATGTTCGCCTTCTCCGGGAGAGGAACCCAAGCGCCACCGACCGCCAACTAGCCATCTACTTCAAGCGAAAGTACAGCCGCGCAGCACGCTGGGAGGGAGCGGGGACGGGAGCGACCGGCCTGCTTGGTCTACCGGCCGATCTCGTGCTCCTCGCATGGATACAAAACCGCCTCGTGCTGTCCGTGGCAGCGGTGTACGGGCATGACATGAACGACCACATGGATCGGGCGGCCGACCTCTTGATAATCCAAGGCGTCCACAACTCGAGGGAAGTTGCGAAGGCCGCGCTTATCAAGGCGACGCAGAAGCAGCTGGCCAAGATCATCGTCCGTCACCTACGAAAGGAGGCCCTCGTTCTCGTCAAGCAGCTGTTCAAAGTCGTCAACATCAGGTTCACACGGAAGGCGCTCATCGAGAAGGGTGTTCCTCTCGTCTCAGTACCTATCTCCGCCGTGGTGAACGAGGCCTCTACGCGCCTGCTCGCCAACCACGCGATTAAGTACTACGACACCGCCGTCGAGTAGCCGGTCCGCGCTCGTGCCGGGCATCCAGGTGCTAGGCAGCGCGCTGACGCAAGCCCCGCCCAAGAACTCAAGAGCTATAGCGTATCGACGCTGCACCTCAGTAGACATCGCCAGTGGGCTGGGGCTTCATGAGCGCCCGCAGCGTCAGCCCGAAGCTTCAAGCGAACAGTTGCACCCGTCGACGTCGAAGACACCGACGGGTGCTTCCGGTGCTCGTCCTCCCAGAGGTCACCGCCGATCGTGATCACCTGAACGTCTTGCTTGCGGGCAAGCGCGAGGCACTTCTCGAACGTTGTGCGCAGCTCCCGACGGCGGGCGCGCGCGGCATCGATCTCCATGCCGACGAAAGGTCGGTCGAGGTGGACGTCGGCGAGGTGAAGCAGGCGCATCGGAGGACTGGTCGTCACGGGGCTCGGCATCCTGACGGACCAGGAGGTACGAAGGAGCCAGCTACGCCACAGACGGAAAGAACGCCGATGTCTCGAGCACACGGTCGTAGCGCGACCAGCCGCTGGCGCCCGTCTGCTTGGCGAGGCGGTCGAAGGCGCCGATCTGGCCGCTGAGGTTGTCGATCGTGTGGACGAGCGTGGCCTCGCGGGTGCTCGGCACGACCGGGCTGCCGTACTCCAAGCGCCCGTGGTGGGCGAGCACGATGTGCAGCAGGCACTGCGCGAGCTCGGCGGGGAAGGTCGCGTCGCGCTCGATCTCCGAACGCACGCGGTAGAAGCCCATCGGGATCTCGCCCAGCAGCTTGCCCGGATCGGTCATGTCGATCGCGCCGAGGCCTGTCGTGTCGTAGGCCTCCAGCTTGCCGATGTCGTGCAGCAGCGCGCCGCAGACCGCCAGGTCGCGGTCGGCACCGAACACGGTGGCGAGTGCGCTGACGCCGCGCGCCACGTCGACGGAGTGCTCGAGCAGACCGTGCCGGTAGGCGTGGTGGTTGAACTTCGCAGCGGGTGCGATGCGGTAGCGCCGGCCCGTCAGCGTGTCGCGCCCGAGCAGCCGCTGCATGAGCGCTGCAAGGTGCGGCTGGCGGATCGAGGCGATCAGCTCGTCGAGCTCGTTCTCCAGCTGAGATGCGGGGCGGACGGGGCCTTCCAGCAGGATGCTCCAGTCGACCTCGTCCGCGTTGGCGGCGGCGAGCGCGCCGACGGTCAGCTGCGGGCCGTAGCGGTCGTGGTCGGCGTACCGGCCGGACACGCACACCGGGACACCCGCGCTGACCGCCTGCGCCGCTTCGCTCATGCTCCACATGACTGCCGGCACCGTGCCGGAGCGGTCGCCCAGCACCAGGCGCAGGAACGGTGAGCCGTCGCGCTTCTCGCACGGTGTGACCTCGCGCGCCAACAGGACGGCGTCGACGATCGACGCTTCCGGCCACTCGGCGATCGGGAGGTGGATGGAGGACGGTTTGGCACTCAAGGTCTGCATTGGCTCAAGGTCGCGACACGGTCGGGCGACCTGACAGCGGGTCACGCGCGGCCAGGTGCAGTTGCGTCGCGGAGAGTCCGACGAGGAGGCCCAGGAGAACCGCGCCGGCTGGCGCGTGGGGCTGGATCTGCTGCTGGCGATCCGCGAACAGCAGACGCGGCTTGTCGTCGACGCCGATAGACACGTAGGCTCGGCACATGCCAGCGAATAAAGGTGAAGGCGGGCGCGCCGAGAAGGGCAGCCAGCTCCAGATGCAGCTCTACATCAACGAGCACCAAGAGGAGCTGACGCGCGGCGTGCTGGACGCGCTGCCGTCGCTGGCCGAGCAGCGGCAGAGTATCGACTGGGTGTCGCCGTGCGCGTCGGACTCTTACCGCGAATATCAGGATGCGCGCTTCCTCGAAGCGGTCGGCCTTGCCGATCTCACCTCTTCGCTCAAAGAATTCTGGCCGGCTGGCGGGCCGGTGTGGGATGGCCTCGCGAAGGTCACCACGAAGGACGGCCGCGCCGGCGTCCTGCTCGCGGAGGGCAAGAGCTATCCGCAGGAGCTGTACGGCGGAGGCTCTACGGCCGGGAAGAGCGGAAGCGAGCGAGGCGTCGCGAACCTGGCCAGGATCGAGGAGGCGCTCGACGTGACAGCCAAGTGGGCGGGCGCAAGCTCCTCGGGCTGGACAATCAAAAGCCAGCTTTACCAAACGGCTAACCGGCTGGCGCACCTGTACTGGCTGCGCACGGTCACCAAAACCCCGGCCTGGCTCGTGCACGTGCTCTTCGTGGACGACCCGACGCTCGACGAGCCCCGTCGCACTTCGAGGACGGCATGGGACGAGGCGATGCGAGAAGCCGACCGTGAGCTCGGCCTCGGCGCGCCGGTGCCCCACGCGGGGCACGTCTGCCTCAAGGGCAGAGTGGCCTAAAACCCGAGGGCCTGGCCTGGCCTGGGCTGACGCGGCGCCTTGGCTCGACGCCGTCGAACTCGCTGGCGAGATTCCGCGCGTGCAGTCGTGGGCACCTGGCCGCCTCGGTCACTGACAGTCCTGCCGCCCGGGCGGTCCATACTCCCGTCTGATGCAGCAGCACAAAGGCTGGAGCGAAGAGCAAATCCGCAAGGCGATTCGCCGAACGACACCCGGCGTCCGCGACGTCCTCGCTTACGTTGCCGCGCACCCGGGATGTCTCTCCTCAGACATCGCCGACGGCTGGGACCGCTACGACTTCCCGGACTGGGTGCGAAGCGTCGTCCATGATGAACTGGGGGTGCGCTGATGACACCCGTGCCGACGACGTTGGTTGCGCAGGCGTCGGCCGTCGTCCGCGGCCCTATGCGCTGAGGCGCGTGACATTCGACGAGTCAGAACGATTCGCGATCTCGATAAGGCCTTGGGGCAGGGCTCGCGGGAGTCTTGAGGCCGACGAGGAAGCTCGCGTCGTCGCTACTGCCATCTCACTCTCAACGCGCGTTGTCAGCGCGTTTGCAGTAGCTCACTGCGTATCGAGCTCCCAGAAGGCCCGCGGGTCCTTCCTGCTCTTGCCCACCCACCGCACGACACCGGCCGCTTGCAGCGACTCGAGGACGCGTAGCGCGTACGGCCGCGACCGGCCCAAGGCGACGGCCACCTCGCCCGTGCTCAGCCGGCGTGCCTCCCGCAGCGCGACCGAGACGGCCCGGGCGTCCGGCGCGAGCTGCTCGTCGAGCGCGCGCTGCATCGGCTCCCCGCTGAGCAGGAGCCGCACACTGGCCGCCGACTGCCGATACACCGGCTCCTGTAGCCCTGAGAGCCGCATCTCCTCGTAGATTCGCCTGATGCCCTCTCCGAGCTCTTGACCGAAGTGCAGGTCAGAGCAGACCCGGGCGATGCGCGGATTACGCGCGAAGCGCGGCGCCTCCAGCGGGTCGGTGAGGTCGACGATCCCGGGGAAGCGCCCGGGGCTCTCCACCTCGACTCGGTCGTCGAAGATCTCTACGCGGATGTGGTCGCCGCCGAGCGAGTACGACCGGTGAACGACTGCGTTGACGACGCCCTCGAGCCATGCGTCCTCCGGGATCAGCGATAATTGGACGAAACGGCCCTCGCGCCCGAGCGCCCGACGCGTCGGCACCAACTCGGCGATCCTCGTACGAGCCGCCTTCAGGACGTCTGGGATCGTCCCCTCGAACCGATCGTCGGAAAGGAGCTGCTGCCGCGCGCCGCTCCCGCGCTCGGTGCCGCGATAACGCAGAACCCTAACGAACGCCTCGGGCAGCCAGGTCTGCGGATGGTCAGCGAACAGCAGGCAACCGGCGACCGTCAGCGTCGCGCCCTCGGCGAGCCCGCGATTGCGCAGAAGCCGCGTCGCGTCGGTGGCGCCCGTGGCCTCGACGTAGTGCTGAACGAGCCCCTCGTCAACATCGCGCAAGGTTGCGCGGCTGGGCCGCGCTTCGTAGGCATCGTGCCCACGGTCGAACGTCAGCTCTTGCCGTTGGGCGAACGTCAGACGACGGTTCTCGTCACCGACCCGCAGGAACACCTCGTCGCGAGCGTTGGCATGCACCACGCTCACGCTCGGTCGCACGTCGAACAGGAGAACGTGATCACCAGCGCACGGCAGGAGCCTGGACGTGACAGCGACCGTCGGCGTGGTGTGGTCGATGGCTGCCTGCTGCAGGTCGTTCAGGCGCCGCCCGAGGCTCGCGACGCCCTCGAGCTCGCCGTCGTGGAGGCCAACAACCAGGGTCCCGCCGTCCGCATTGCCGAAGCCGACGAGAGCGTCCGCGAGCGCCGGCGGCTTGATGCGGGCTGACTTGCGCTCGTACCACTGGTCCTCGGGAAGACTGATCAGCGCCGCGATGAGATCATCGGGCGGGAGGGCGAGGGCTCTGTCGACGTCGGCACTTGGCATTGCTACTTCCAACCGTTTAGAGTAGCTGTAAGTGCCGCGTCCTTCCACTACCCCGTCGTGACGCCCCGCCCCACCCACATCCAGGCGCACCTCGCCGCGCAAGAGCTGTCGCTGAAGCGCGCCGCGGATGACCCGGCCAAACTGACCCGTGCGCTCGTGGAGGCGCGTGTCGACCTGAACCCCCACCAGGTAGATGCGGCGCTCTTCGCCTTCAGCAACCCCCTCTCGAGGGGGGCGATTCTCGCCGACGAGGTCGGCCTCGGGAAGACGATCGAGGCGGGACTGGTCGCCACCCAGCACTGGGCGGAGCGGCGACGTTCGATCCTGGTGCTCTGCCCCGCGAGCCTTCGCACGCAGTGGCGCGACGAGCTCGCTGAGAAGTTCTTCCTGCCGTCGCTGATCCTCGACCGCAAGGCGCTGGACGCCTCCGAGCGCCCGAACCCGTTCGATACCGCGTCAGACGGCGACAAAGCGCGCATCGTGATCGCCTCGTACACGTTCGCGGCCCGCCAGCAGGAGTTCCTGATGACGGTCCCGTGGGATCTGGCGATTCTCGACGAGGCGCACCGTCTGAGGAACGTCTTCAAGGGGGCGAAGATCGCGGTCAGCATCCAGCAGGCGCTGGCCAACACCCCGAAGATGCTGCTGACGGCCACGCCGCTGCAGAACTCCCTGCTCGAGCTCTATGGCCTCGTCAGCTTCATCGACGAGACCGCCTTCGGCGATGCTCGGACCTTCAGCGCCAAGTACGCCCGGGTCGGCAAGGAAGGCGAACGGTTCGACGAGCTCAAGGCGAGGCTGGAGCCCCTGTGTCACCGCACACTCCGCCGCCAGGTGGTCGAGTACGTCAGCTACACCAAGCGCCAGCCGCTGACGCAGGAGTTCCGCCCGACGGAGGCTGAGCAGACGCTGTACGACGGGGTCTCGGCCTACCTGCAGCGCGAATCGCTGGCCGCATTGCCCAACGCGCAGCGCGCGTTGATCACGCTCGTGCTGCGCAAGCTCCTCGCCTCGTCGACCTTCGCCATCGCCGGGGCGCTCGACACCATGGTGAAGCGCCTGTCGAAGGCGCTGCGCGAGGGCGAAGCCGCGCTTGCTGCTGCCGGTCGCGATGACCGACCGGCGCCGGAATCCGACGTCGAGGAGCTCCTCGACGAGCTGCTCGAGGACCACCTCGACGCGAGCGTCGACACCGAGACGGCCGACGCGGAGGCAGAAGCGGAAGCCCAGCCCCTCAGCCGGCCTCAGCTCGACACGATCGCCGCGGAGATCGCCGACCTCGCAGCGTTCCGGGATCTTGCCCGAGACATCACGGAGAACGCGAAGGGCGCGGCGCTGCTCGTCGCGTTGGGGACGGCCTTCGAGAAGGCGAGTGAGCTCGGCGCGGCCCGCAAGGCCGTCGTCTTCACCGAATCACGACGAACGCAGGAGTACCTCGTCGGCCTGCTTCACGAGCACGGGTTCGGCGGGAAGGTCGTGCGCTTCAGCGGAACCAACAACGACGCCGACGCCAAGCGCATCTATGCCGAGTGGCGCGAGCGGCTTGCGGGCTCGGACCGCATCACCGGCTCCCGGGCCATCGATGTGCGTGCGGCACTCGTCGACGCGTTCAAGGGGGACGCGGAGATCATGATCGCGACCGAGGCGGCGGCCGAGGGGATCAACCTCCAGTTCTGCTCGATCGTCGTCAACTACGACCTGCCGTGGAACCCGCAGCGCGTCGAGCAGCGCATCGGGCGCTGCCATCGCTACGGCCAGCGCAACGACGTGCTCGTCGTGAACTTTCTCAACCAGTCCAACGCGGCCGACCAGCGCGTCTACGAGCTGCTCGCGGAGAAGTTCCGGCTCTTCGAGGGCGTGTTCGGCGCCAGCGACGAGGTGCTCGGCTCGATCGAGAGCGGCGTGGACATCGAGCGCCGCATCGCCGACATCTACCAGCTCAGCCGCACCCAGGAGCAGATCGACGATCAGTTCGAGCAGTTGCAGCTCGAGTTCAGCGAGGCGATCGACGCGGAGATGGCCAGCACGCGCACGAAGCTGCTCGAGCACTTCGACGCACAGGTGCACGACCGCCTGAGGGTGCGTCTCGAGGACAGCCGGACCGGGGTCGACCGTCACCAGGACCTGCTCCTCGGCGTCGTGCGCTTCGCGCTCGACGGCCGGGCGAGCTTCTCCGACGACGAACCGCGGTTCACGATCGATGAGATGCCCGACGGCGTACCGCTCGACGCGCCGCGCACCTACTCCGCAGTCCGTCCTGCCGACGAGGATCGCGCCCACCACCTGCGGCCGACCGACGCGCTCGCCCAGTGGGCCGTCGCGCGAGCACTCGAGGCTCCGCCGGCCGACGTGCTGCTCAGCTTCGACTACACCGGGTGGCCCGTCCGCTCCGTCGATCTCGACGGACTCGTCGGCCGCGGCGGGGTGCTGCACGCGACCAAGCTCTCGATCACGGGCAAGGAGTCCGAGGAGCACCTCCTGCTCGTGGCGGTCACCGACGACGGGTCGGCGCTGGTCGACGACCAGGTCGAACGGCTCCTGCTGGCGCCGGCGACGACGCGCGCCACCGGTGGGACGGCCGTGCCGGAGCGACTTCGCCTCATGCTCGAAGCGCAGCAGGACGAGAAGCTCGCCAGTTTCGCCGAACGGCGCGATCGCTGGCTGGGCGGCGAGTACGACAAGCTCGACCGGTGGGCCGAGGACGAGCGCGCCCGGCTGCGCGAGGACGTCACCGACCTCGACCGCCAGATCAAGGAGTCCCGCCGCGCGATCAGCGACGCGGGCACCGAGCCCGACCGGTTGCCGCTGCGCCGCAAGAAGCTGCTCCTCGAGCGTCAGCTCGACGCCGCGCGGCGCGACTACGACGCGGCGGTCTCGAGCGTCGCGCAGCGCCAGGAAGAGATGCTCGACACCCTGGAGAACGCCCTGAGCTCGCAGCACACCAGCGAGGTTCTGTTCACCATCCGCTGGGAGGTCACATGAGCGACACGACACAGCCACCGCGAGAGGACGCCGCGCTCGACCCCGACCCGCGTCGCCTGGGCCTTCGCTCCGCGGACGTCGTTGCCGAGCGAGCCGAAGCGCTGCGCCGACTCTTTCCCGAAGCGGTCCGTGACGGCAAGCTCGACTTCGAAGCGCTGCACCAGGCGCTGGGCGACGCGGTCGACGACGGCCCGGAGCGCTTCGGCCTCTCCTGGCCCGGCAAGGCGGACGCGATCCGCGTCGCGCAGCGCCGCTCCGACGGCACGTTGGTGCCGATGCCGGAGGAATCGGTCGCCTGGGATACGACGCAGAACGTCATCGTGGAGGGCGAGAACCTCGAGGTGCTCAAGCTCCTCCAGCGCAGCTACCACGGCCGCGTGAAGCTGATCTACATCGATCCGCCGTACAACACGGGCAAGGACTTCGTCTACCCCGACAACTTCGCCGACCCGGTCGGCGACTACCTGCGTGCTTCTGGTCAGGCCGGCGAGGAGGGCAACCGGCTCCGGGCAAACCCGGAAACGAGCGGGCGCTACCACTCGAGCTGGCTGTCGATGATGTGGCCGCGGCTGCACCTGGCGCGTTCGCTGCTGGCTGACGATGGGGTGCTCGCGTTGACAATCGATGCCACTGAAGGTGCCCGGCTCCGCTTGCTGCTCGACGAGATCTTCGGCGAAGAGAACTTCATGGCGAGCATCGCTTGGCAGCGTAAGTACACCCGGGCCAATGACGCCACCCACTTCTCGCCGACGTTCGATTCAATCCTTCTTTTCGCTAGAAACCTGTCGAGCGTGGAGCCACCGCTCGAGCCACGAACGTCAAAGCAGGACGCCGCGTATCGCAACCCAGATAACGACCCTAAAGGTCCGTGGAAGGCCACTCCGTTGCACGCGAAAAGCGGCTCGCATCTCGGCGGATTCGAAGTTACATTCAGCAACGGCGTTCATTGGCGACCACCTGTTGGCACCTACCCGCGTTATTCGGTCGCACGGTTAGAAGAAATGGATGCCGATGGCGCGCTGTGGTTTGGATCCCACGGCTCTGCGGTTCCCAGCCGAAAGACGTATCTCTCGGAGGTTAAGCAAGGGCTTACTCCTACGGATTTCTGGACGCATGAGCTTGCTGGTAGCACCCACGATGGCAATAACGACTTGAAGCGACTCGGATTGGAAGGCGCGTTTCAGAACCCGAAACCGGTCAAGCTCATGCGTCTACTTCTACAATTTTTCACAGCAGGATCGGGTGAGCTGGTCCTCGACTTCTTCGCCGGCTCCGGCACGCTCGGCGAGGCCGTGCTGCGCCAGAACGCCGAGGACGGCGGGACGCGGCGGTTCGCGCTCGTCCAGATGGCCGAGCAACTGGACGACGCCAACTACCCGACGATTGCTGACGTCACGCGGGCTCGGGCGGCTGCTGCGGCTGCGGAACTCAAAGATGCGCAGGCCGGCTTTCGCGCCTACCGCCTCGACCGGTCCGCCCTGCGGCGCTCGACCGTCCACTCCGCCGACGCCGACAAGCTCTTTGACCTTGAAGAGCCGGCCCGCCCGGACCGCGACCGCGAGGCGCTGCTGACCGAGGTGCTGCTCGCGCGCGGGTTCGACCTCGTGACCCAGGTCGCCTGGAGCTCCGCCGCGGGGGCCGACGTCGCGGTCGTGGCCGAGGGCGCGCTCGTCGCCTGCTTCGCACCGACGCTGACCGCCGAGCAGTTCGAGGCGATCGTCGCGCTTGACCCGGTGCAGATCGTGCTGCTGGAGTCGAGCTTCGGCGGCGACGACGAGGTCAAGGTCAACGCGCTGCAGCACCTGCACACCGTCAACGCGCACCGCGACACTTCGATCGAGCTGCTGCTCCTGTGAGGACGGGGCGATGAGCGCGATGCAGTTGCAGTACGACCCCGGGCTGCCGCACCAGGTCGCGGCTATCGACAGCGTCGTCGACCTCTTCGACGGAGCGCTGGATGACGCCCGGTCGGTCGCGTTGGGTTCGGGGCCGGCCGATGGACTCGGGTTCGTGGAGCTCGGCTTCGCCAACCCGGCGCCGGAAGACGACGCCGCCTTCGAGGCCCGCTTACTCGACGCGCTCCGGGTCGTGCAGCGGCGCAACGGGCTGGAGGTGGGCGACCGGCTCGACGGCCGTCATTTCACCGTCGAGATGGAGACGGGCACGGGGAAGACCTACGTGTACCTACGCACGATCTTCGAGCTCAAAGCGCGCTACGGGCTGACCAAGTTCGTGATCGTGGTGCCGAGCGTCGCGATCCGCGAGGGGGTGCTCGCCAGCCTGCGCTCGATGGGCGCGCACTTCCGTGCGAGCTACGCCGAGCCGATCGAGTCCGGCGTCTACGACAGCGCGAACCTCACCGTCGTGCGCAACTTCGCCACGGCGAGCACGCTGCAGGTGCTCGTGATGAACGTGCAGGCCTTCGAGCAGGACACCGACCCCATGCGCGACACCAAGGGCAACGTGATCAACCGCCCGCACGACGCGATGGCGGGCCGCAGGCCGATCGAGTTCATCCAGGCCGTCCGCCCGGTCGTGGTGATGGACGAGCCCCAGAACTTCAGCTCCAGCGGGCGCACGGCGGCGATCGAGCGCCTCAACCCACTGGTGACCCTGCGCTACTCGGCGACACCGAAGCAGCCGCACAACCTCGTCTACCGCCTCGGCCCGGTCGACGCCTTCGAGCAGGGGCTGGTCAAGCAGATCGAGGTCGACGGCGTGGAGGCCGATCTCGCCCACGACGGCCCGTACCTGCGGCTGCTTTCAGTCGACGCGGCCAAGGCCCGCGCGCAGGTTGAGATGGACGTCGGGCACGGGGCGGCGGTCACGCGCAAGAAGGTTTGGATCAAGCGCCTGGATGACCTGCACGTCAAGGCCAACGGCGGGCAGGCCTACGCCGACGGCTACCTCGTCGACGACATCGACTTCACCGTGGGCCACGAGCGCGTCGACTTCACCGCCGCCGCGCCGATTGGCCTCGGCGCGCCCAGCGAGACGGAGGTCGGCGAGGTCCAGCGCTTCCAGGTGCGCGAGACGATCCGCTACCACCTCGACCGCGAGCTGCGCCTCGCCCCGCTGAGCATCAAGGTGCTCTCGCTGTTCTTCCTCGACGCGGTCGCGGACTACCGCGTCTACGACCCCGACGGCACGACGCGCCTGGGCCCAATAGGCGCGGTCTTCGAGGAGGAGTACGCGCTGCTGATCGCCAAGCCGCGCTACGCCGACCTCGCGCTTGGCGACGTCGCGATGCTGCATGACGCCTACTTCAGCCAGGACCGCGCCAATCGGGCCAAGGACACCCGCGGCAGCTCGGCGCTGGACGCGACCGCCTACGAGAAGATCATGCGCAGCAAGGAGCGGCTGCTGTCCGCCGACGAGCCGCTGCGCTTCATCTTCACCCACTCCGCGCTGCGTGAGGGCTGGGACAACCCGAACGTCTTCCAGGTCTGCACGCTGTCGCGGCAGAAGTCCTCGATCAGCCGCCGCCAGCAGATCGGCCGCGGGCTGCGGCTGCCGGTCCGCCACGACGGCTCACGCGTCTTCGACCGCAACATCGCGCGGCTGACCGTGATCGCCAACGAGTCCTACGACGCGTTCGCGCGGGGGCTGCAGGTCGACTACGAGGCCGAGACCGGGCAGACGTGGGGCGTCGTCGAGCGCACCGCCTTCTCTGGCGTCTACGGGCTACTGCTCTCCGAGCCGGCAGAGGGTGGCGAGATCCCGGCGCTGGGTCCCGAGCGCTCCGTCGAGGTCTGGACGCACCTGCAGTCCGCCGGAATCCTCGACCCTTCGGGTCGGCTGACCGCCGCGTTCAAGCCTGAGCGCGAGGACTTCGTCCTGCCGCTGCCAGCGTCGCTCACAGCGGTCAGCGCGGGCGTGAGCACCGTGCTCGAGCGCTACGCCCGCCCCCCGGTGCACAACGCGAAGCGGCGCGAGCGCGTGACGTACCGCAAGGCCGTCGGCATGGACCCGGAGTTCGCGGCGCTGTGGAAGGACATCGCCGGCCGCACGCGCTACCGGGTCAAGGTCGACACCGAGCGAGTCGTGCGCGATGCCGTGGAGCGCATCTCCGGCATGCCCGGCGTCGCCACGCCGCTGATCCGTTCAGACCGCGCTGACGTCCAGGTGAGCGGCGCCGGGATCAAGGCGCTGGCGCCGACGGGTGGCGGCGTGATGCACCGCGCGGCGCCGCGCGCCCTGCCCGACGTGCTCTCCGACCTGCAGAACGCGACTGAGCTGACCCGCGCGACGCTCGGGCGGATCCTGCGCACGAGCGGACGCGAGGCCGACTTCCGCCGCAACCCGCACGCCTTCACCGTCGAAGTCACGCGGATCGTCCGAACCGTCCTGGCCGGCGAGCTCGTCAGGGGCATCGAGTACGAGCAGCTCGGCGACACGCTGTGGGAGATGCGCCGGCTCGAGCCCGAGGCCGCCGACGAGCTCGAGCGTTACGTCGACCGCCTCTATCGCGTCCGCAACGAGGCCAAGTCGCCGTACTCGCACGTCGAGTACGAATCCTCGGTCGAGCATCACTTCGCCGCGCGCCTCGACGAAGACGAGCGCGTGCGCTTCTTCCTCAAGCTGCCGAACTGGTTCACGATCGACACCCCCGTCGGGCCGTACAACCCTGACTGGGCGATCGGGTGGGCCGACGACTCCGGCGCAACACGCGTGCACCTAGTGACCGAGACGAAGAGCACCCAGGAGGAACTTGGGCGTCGCGGGACCGAGAACGCCAAGATCGACTGCGCCCGCCGGCACTTCGCGGCGCTGGGGACGCGGTATGCGGTGGCGACGCGGTTTGAGGATCTGGTGACGGAGGCTGCGCAAGGAGACTGACGCTGCCACACAGTGCCGACGCTCAGCGACTCAGAAGGAGCGCTAGTCGGCACTCCCGCGCGTCGAGAATCCTTCGCGAACGCGTCAGGGGATGGGGGGCCCGGACCTCAGGGGGCCCGAGGTCACAATGGTGAGGGCCGCAGGTCGATGAGCAGTTCGTGAAGCCGCTCATCGAGATCGGGAACGCGCTGCAACGCTCCGAGCAGCTCGTCCTGACGCGGTTGGCCGAAAGCCAGGCGGTAGATCCCGAGCAGGCGCGAAAGCTCGTCGAGGCGTTGCGCGTCCCGGCTCATGGGCAACGTGAGCGCGTGGCGCTCGATCTTCGCTTCCCCCTCGAGGATCCAGAAGGGCTGCATACCCTCGTCGGCAGCCGGCGCCGCCGCGAACATGGCCGTCCACGGATCGTCGGACGCCAGCCCCGCTGCGCGGTGTTTACTCGCGAGGTTTCTTCGGACGGCGTGGTTCTTGAAGCGATGTACGCGTCCCTCGCGCTGCTCGAGGTCGACGGGATTCGACGGAAGGTTCCAGTGCACGACGGCGTGGCTGTAGTGGTGGAAGTCGAGCCCCTCCTGTCCGATCGACGTGGTCGCCAGTACGAACGGCCAGAACGGAGAATTGAATGCCTTGCGCACCGCTTCGACGCGGTTGATCGACTTGTCGTCCTCCGTCCTTCCGTCGCCGAGGCGCAGCGCGAAGCGCGAGCGCATGTTCAGCCGGCCGACCGTGCCGTTCTGGATCGTGCGGGCCGCCAGGTCGGTCGTCTTTATTCCGAGCGCCTCGACGGCCGTGTCAACGATCGCAGCGACCTTGCCTCCCCTCTCGGCAGGCCGGTCCTCGACCCAATCGCTCATAGCGTGGACGTACTCGTCGAGGACCGCTTGAAGGTTGCCGGCGAGGCAGTAGTCGAGCGCTGCCTTCCAGAACACGTCGTCGGCGAAGCGTGTGTCCGACAGAGCACGGACGATCGCGTAGGCCTCGGGCAGGTTGAAGAGGTCGCGGAAGGCGAGCCCCAGCTTCAGCGCAGGGGCGACGTGCGCTGCGGTCGCTCCGTCGTCACCGCCCCGGCGCAGCGCGCGCAGTGCCGCCGTCCCCGGTCCGGCGATCGCGAGTTTTGCCAGGACCTCGTCTAGGTCGCGCGGGCGGGGCCCGAGTCCGGAGGGATCTCGGACGATTTCGCGCAGGCGGCGCTGATGCGCTCGCCAGTACGCTGCGTCGGTCCCGATCTCGCGGGCGGCGTCGAGCAGTTCGGCAGCCGCGCCGGGCCGCGCCTGCTCGTCCAACAGCAATGGTGCGACGACGTACCAGAGGCTGTCCGGGGGGCCGTGAGTAGCTCCCTGCGTTGGCAGAGCGTCGAGCGCCTGCCGCACGCGCCGCGTGACCGTCGCGATCAGCGCCCGCCGAGCCACCGGCGCGTCATTGGCATCGTCACGCGCGGCTTCTAAAGGATCACCAAGACTGGCGAGCGCCAGGGAGGGGAGGCTGAGCACCACCTCCGTCATCGGTCCGTCCGTCCGCCACTGCAGTGCCTGCACCTCCGGGCGTTTGCCGGCCGGTAGCTTCGAGAAGAGCTGCCGCTCGGCCTCGTAGCTAACGAGGGCGGCGATCGCTTTCGGGACGACGGTCCAGGCGGAGAAAATAAGGCGCTTTGTCTCGATTGTCGACTGGCTGAACGGGCGGCCCGCGGTGTAGTACGGCAGGCTCGGAGGTAGCCACAGAAGGGGCCAAGCGTGCTCCTCTTTGAGCTGGTCGACCACGCCGCGCAGGCGCGCGTTGCCGAGGTCGATCGGCCTCAGTTCCCGCACCGACTCCACGTCGAGCCCGTGCTTGAGCAGCCCAACCTTGCCGTCTCCGTGCGCCGCCTCGAAGTCGCGGGCGAGCGCGTAGCCGTCCATGAAGTTCAACGCGAATGGCACGCTCTTCCAGTACTCCATGACGTCGTGGTGCTCGAGAATGCCGGCGATGTTGTGGAGTTCGCGGAACTGCAGGAGGTCGTCGGCCTGGAGTCGGGGTCGAAGCGGATGCACGGGAGAGAAGTCGAGCATGCCGTTCCGGTCTTCGGTCGCCGCGAGGCGCTCGGTGCGGCACATGACGCGGGCCAGCCGGGCGGCGACGATGTCACGGGCTGCCTCGACGGCCGCCACGTTGGCGTCATCGCCGGCAAGGCTGCGCAGACCGGCCCGGTAGTCGGCTAGGGCGCTACGGATTTCGGCGACCGCCGCCTCCTCGTGGCCTAGCAGGAACGTCGTAGTCTTGAGGAAGTCCGCCTGGTGGGTCGAGTTCGGTGCTCCGGGTGAGCATTCGGTAGGGCGTCGCCGACAGCAGCAGCGTCTTCGCTCCTTCTTGGCGAAAGAGGAGGTCAGCGAGCTCGCCGACAGGTGTATCGACGTCGAGCAGGCGGGGGAAGCGCTGGAACTCGTCGAGGATGATGAGATCTGGCTCGAGTGCGCTGATGCAGGTCTGTGAGAGCTGCCGGCGCAGCCGTCCCACGATGGCGGAGCGCTGTGGGCGCAGCGTGGGATCGTGCCATCGCCGCTCGCGCTTGAAGAGGTCCGCCACCTCGCGGAACTCATCTACTATTGACGGCGAGCCTGCGGTGGCGTCGCGGACGAACGCGGTCCACAGCGTCGGGTCGATCTCCTCGGGGAGGATCCGCTTCTCCCGCGACCAGCGCTCCGGCGAAACGTGCTGGCGTAGCACGCGCTCCGGCCCAGAGCGCCGCATAAATGACCGCCCGAGCAGTCGCTCGTCGGCGAGCATGACCCAGAGCAGCGCGCGTTCGTCGGCCCGTCCGACGTTCGAGCGTAGGTCCAACGACGTGGTCGGCGTGATCGGGATGAAGTTGACCGCCATGCCGAGCCCGGGCAGCTTCTTCTCCAATTGCGACACGTGGAGCGGAAGCTTCGTGATCCGGTCGGTGACCGCGTCCTGCGTGTTGCCGACGATGGCCAACTTGGAGAAGTTCTGCTTCGCGATGGCCTGGTTGGAGCAAACGTAGAGGACGTCGATGCGGCGATCGGGCTCCGTCTGGGCGTAGTGCTCGATCATCTTGGCGATCAGCCCGCGGGCGACCATCGTCTTGCCGAGCCCCACCTCGTCGGCCACGAGGTAACGGTCGACCGGGTCGTGCTGATCGAAGAGCCGCCCAAAGACGTGCTCGACGGTCGCCTTCTGGAAGGGCTTGAGGCGCTCGAGGTACGGCGCGGCGTTGAAGCTCACCACTTCGGCTCCGTCGGCAGAGCAGCGTCGAAGACGGCCCAGAGCTCGAGGAACCCGGGCGGGAAGCGCTCGCGCCCGTCGTCTGCCGTCCGCAGCTGGTCGATCACGCTGCGGATGCCCCGCAGTCGATGCGGCTCGCGAGCGAAGGTGCGCACGAGGTTCTCGAACAGCGGAAGCTCGTGCGCCCAGCCGTCGCCTCCTCCGCCGGAAGTGCTGGCGGTCAGGATCTTGCGCACCTGCCCCGCGGCATCCGCTCCTTCACGTGCATCGGCCAAGAGGAGGAAGAGCAGGCGCATGAGCTTCTGCGCGTCGGGCAGCAGATCCAGCAGCAGCTGACGCTCTCGGTCCTCGGGAGCATCGCGGAGCTCGGCGACGATCACGAAGGTCTCCGGTGACGCGCCGAGCGCGGGGTCGCCGGAGAGCTCCACCGCGATGAGGCTCGTCACCTTCGAGGCGCCGCCGGCGCGCAGGACGCCCCGGGCCGATCCGTCGTCACAATCGAGGCGGTGCCAGGTGCCGCCGGCGGTGATGAGCCGGGCGCGCAGCGCGTCGGACGACAGCATTTGTGCGTCAGCCACCGGGAGCCGCAGCTCAACCGTCCAGCGGCCGTCGTCGTCGGGGACCGCGCGTGCCACGCAGAGCTGCGCCGCCAACGTTTTAGCGAGGCGCTGGAGCCGCTCCTCCTCAACCTCGCGGGCGGTCTTCTGCCGCGGTTCCGCGTCGCCTGGCCTGCGCGGCACGAGCAGCGCGCGAAGCGTCGGCTCCCTGTCGGAGTCCGCGAGCAGGCGGTCGATGCGCGTAGCGGGATCGGTCGAGGTGAGCTCGACGAGCAGCTCGACGTTGTCCGAGAACGCGGCCGTCGTGGCGTTGGCCGAGCCCGTGAAGATGCGCCGCCGGGTCCCGTCGTCGAAGACGTGGACCTTCGCGTGCAGGCCGCTGAGCTTCGCGGTCTCGTCGTCCTCGATGACCTCGCTGCGCAGGATGTACACCTCATGCCACGGCTTGAGCGCGTTGCCGCCCAAGTCGTCGAGCGTGTCGGGGCGGGTGACGAGCGCTCGGCGCTTGGCGCCGGGAGCCATCCTCGCCAGGCGGCCCGCCGTGGCAAACGGTGAGATGACCAGGGCCGACGAAGCCTCGACATCGGCCATCGGGTCCGGCCGGCCGTCGTGCAGCGACCAGAAGCGAAGATCGTCAAAGCCGCGCGGCGGGGCGAAGGACACCGACGGCAGGGACCGCAGCAGCTCGGCGACGACGTCCGAGGGGGTGCGACGATTCAACTCTCGCAGGAAGCTGGCTAGCTCGAGCGCGTTCTCGCCCGCTGCGCGGTCGATGTCCTCGTCAAGACGGAGGATCGTGTCCCAGGAGCGGTCGAAGGTGAGGTTGCGTGACAGCACGAGCGCACGGTGACGGCGCTCGCCCTCCGGCGAGCGGTAGCGAAGGACCCAGACCTTCGGGTGGAAGACGCCGCTTGTCGTGTGCACGGGCTTGATCGTGGACTCCAGCAGCTGCATTAGCGGACGCCCTGCCGCGGGGACGTAGATCCGCGATCCGTCGACGTAGATCGCCATCCTGTCGGCGTAAGACTTGATCGTCGCCAGCAGTGCGATCGGGTCGGCGCCAGCGGCACCTGTGTCGACGTCGAAGAGCGCAAACGCCAGCGGCGCCATGAGCAGGGCGTCTAGGTCCAATGAGTAGGTGGTTCCGACGGCGTGCTCGAGGCGGTAGCCGGGATCGGGGCGAAGCGCGTCGAGCAGGAGCTCCCGGCCGTTCGGCGCGAGCACGGGTCAGGTCTCCAAGCCGGCGCGTATGTCCTGGGCGAGGTTCAGCGCGTTCGTCCAACGGTATGTCAACGGTCCGGGGATGCTCCCGCCGTCACCGCGGTCATCGTCGCGGAGTGAGGTCAGGCGCGCCTTGCTGCCCTTGGCCTGTGCCTCGCGCTCCCCGACGAGCTGATGGGCGTCGGCGGAGGTCGCCAACGCGGCCGGATCACGCAGGGCGAGGGCGCTGAAGCGCCGCACGAAGCTCTGCTCGGTGGCGAGCGTCTTGCGCTGGGCATCGACCACGAGGAAGAACCGGTCCAAGTCCGCGCCCCATCGTTCCAGCTCGTGCGGTCGCTCGTCGGCGATTCGCTTGGCCCAAGCCTCCATCGCCTTCCGCGCCTCGTCCGCGCGCTCCTCCTCCGTCCGGAGCTCCGCGAGGCTCAGCGCGTAGAGGATGCTCGCGCCGTGCATGACGTCGGAGAAGCAGCCGCTCATGTGCAGCGCCTCTCGCAGCTCGGGGCTTGCGGCGGGTGAGAGCTCGTGCTGCCAGGGGAAATGGACGGGATGCAGGTGTTCGACGCGAAGAAGGTCGGCGAGCAGCGAATCTTTCCGGCGACCGGCATCGGTGTCGCGTTCGGCATCCTCCGAGAGGATGAGGTCCTGCAGGAACGCCGCCTCCCGATTGCGCAGGGCGAAGCAGGCCTCCTCGGGGAAGCGCGACGGCGCCGGCGGAATGCGTGGGTTCCAAATGGAGCTCGGGGTCTCCTCCGCGTCCGTCCGCCGCGGCTTGGCCCTGAGCGTCGAGCGGTACTGCGAGAGCGTCCCGGCTCCGTGCTCGCGGACGCCCCACGTCGACAGCGCCGCCCAGAGGATGACGTCGGGCGGCGACATCGGGTTAGGCGTCCGTGCACCGATCAATCCGGTCGTGTCCTTGGTGCCGTGGATGGCGTCGCGGACCTTCCGCTGGACGAACCGAGCTGCGTCTTCGGGCGACCGGCGGTGGCAGCCTTCGCGCTCGAGCTGCTGGTAGGTCCACGCCACGAACAGCAGGTAGCGCGCGCGCCGCCAGAGGACCGACGTGCCCGGGAAGAGCCTGTCCGAGAAGGCATCCCGCATCCGCCCAAGGCCGAGCTCGTCGATGCTGCCGGGCTCCCGCAGCAGCTCGACGATCTCGCGCATGCGCTGCCGCGCCGGCTCGTCGAAGTCCAGCCAGGAGAATGACGAGGTCATCGCGGCGCTCCTTGCGGTGTTGCCGACGTGGCAGCCGAGAGGCTGGTCGGCAACCCATCGCGCGCGAGCGCCCGCTCCGCCCCCGCCCGCGCGTACACGAACACCACCTCGCGCACCGCCAGCCCGGTCCCCCGCTCCGTTGCCTGCGCGTACGCCGCCGCCTGTCCGGAGTGCCTCACCGTCGCAGCATCGAGCTCCTCGGCCGTCGCCACCCTGTCCGTCTTGAAGTCGACAACCACGAGCTCGTCGCCCTCGCGGAACACGAGGTCCATGCGGCCTACGAGATGCGTCAAGTCGTCGAGCACCGCGGAGAACGGCACCTCGCGCTCGTAGCGATCCGCGCGCATCGCCCGCTGCACCGGCGGCGAGGCGAGGCAGCGACGCGAGAGCTCGAGCACCTCGGCGGTGGCCGGGGCGATGCCGGACTCGGCGCAGACGGCGGCCGTGATCGCCTCGATGTTGTCGCCGGCCGGGAGGGTGATGAGCTCCATGACCCGGTGGACTGCGGTGCCGATGTCGACGGGTGGGGCGAGCTCGAGGGAGATCGCGACCTCGCCGGCGTCGGAGACGGCAGCAAGGGGGAAGACGCGGTCGATCGGCTTGACGCTGCTGGCGGTGATGACATGCAGACCCTCGCCGGCGCGTTCGAGCGTCGCGGCGCGGGCGGCCGACCAGGTGTCGAGCTCGGTAAGTGCCGCGTCGACTTCGGTCGTTGAGGGTGCCGCCACCACGATCGGCGACGCCTCGCCGACTTCCGGCAGGGAAGCGGGGTCGAGGACGTGCACACCGGCGACGTCTTTGCCGCGGGTCTCCTCGTCAAGCTCCGGAAGGTGCTTCGCGAGCTCGGCGAGCAGGCCCTTGCGCTTGTCCGGCGGTGGGACAAGGGGGATGACGAGGTGGTCGCGGGCGCGGGTCAGCGCGACGTAGAGCAGCCGCAGCTTCTCGGCGACGAGCTGGGCCTTTTCGCGCTCGCCCCACTCGCCGAAGTCCGAGGTGGCGAAGTGTCCGGTGCTCCCGGTTCCGACGCGGAAGGCGACGCGGCTGGTCAGCGGGTCGCTGAAGGGTCCGCCCGGTTTGGTGACGTCGGTGTTGGTGTTGGCCAGCAGGACGATCGGGAACTCCAGGCCCTTGGCGGCGTGGATGGTCATGAGGCGAACCAGGTTGTCGCTTTCCTCCGAGACGCTCGCCTCGGCCTCCCCGATCTCCTGATCCTCCTGCTGACCGAGCCATCGTGTGAACGCGCGCAGGCCGCCCCCGCCGGAGACGGTGAACGCGCGGGCCTGGTCGGCGACCTTCAGGACGTTGGCCGCGACCTGAGCGTCGCCGCCGCGCGCGAGGGCGAGCTCGACGAAGCCGGCCGCCTCGATCGCGCGACGCACGAGCTCGGCCAGCGATAGTCCGCGGCGCTGGCGGTGCAAGTCGCCGATTGTCGCCAGTGCCTCGACAACTGACGCGGGCTCGGTGACCGTGGCGAAGCGGTAGTCGATGCGCCCGCCGGCGGCGACGCTGTAGGCAAGCAGGTCGTCGTCGGAGCAGCCGAAAGCGCGCGAGCGCAGCGTGGCCACGATGCTCAGCGTGTCGGTGGGGTCGTCGATCGCTCGAAGGAGGGAGATGAGCTCGGCGACCTCGGGTGCGCCGAAGAACGCCCCGCGCGTCTCGGCGCGGTGCGGGATGTCTCGTGCTGCGAGCGCGTCGACGTAGAACTCGATGCCGGTGCGAGCGGGCAGCAGGATCACGCAATCGCGCCAGGTCGCGGCGCGCTCTTGGCCGGTGGTCGGATCGCAGACCGTCCAGGGCTGAGTGCGCACGGCCTGCTCGAGGACACCGGCCAGACGCTCGGCCTCCTGTTCGCGCACCGCGTCGGCGGTCTCCGCTTCGCCGTCGCCATGGACGACAATCACAGACGCTGGGTCATCGACGGCGGAGCGGACCGGAAGCAGCGGTACGTGCGCCGGCTGGACACCGTATTCGCCAGCTCCGAAGGCGGATTCGAATACATGGTTCACCCAATCGAGCACCCCGGCGGTGGAGCGGAAGTTCTGCTGGATGAGCTCCTGCCCATCCTTCATCGGGCCGAACTTGACCTTGTCGTAGATCGCGATGTCCGCGCGACGGAACCGGTAGATCGACTGCTTGGGATCGCCGACAACGACCAGACGTCCGGGCTCGGGGATCCCGTCCCCATCAACGTCGGTCAGGAGCATCGCCAGCTCGGCCTGCACCGGATCGGTGTCCTGGAACTCGTCAATGAGAACGCAGGAGTAGCGGCGCTGGAAGTAAGCGCGGACCTCCGCGTTGCGTAGGAGGTCGCGGGCCCAGACCAGCAGATCGTCGAAGTCTGCAACGCCGTCGGCACGCCGGCGCTTGGCGTAGCGATCGACGAACTCCTCGACCAGCGGGACGACGTCCGCGATGACCTCGTCGCGCAGGCAACCAGCGAAGTCAGCGACCGCGGTGCCGATCGCCTCGGCGGCTGTGCGTACCGCGGCCAGCGAAGTATCCGATGTCCATCGACTCTTTGCGCCCGCGTTCCTCTTCACCCATGGCGGGTTGAGGAGCGCGCGTCGCTCGAGCTCCATCTCATCGTCCCGATCCTCGAGTGTCGTCTCCACCCAGGCGATCAGGCGCTCGGCCTGTTTGAAGGCCGGGTCCGCTTCGGGGTCGGTGCATTCCCCGAGCTCGGCGCGCAGCGCGTCGGCGGCGCTTTCGATCTCGGTCAGGAACCCGGCGACGTCGGGTTTCGGGTCGTCGCGCAGCGTCACAGGGAGCGCCGCGCGTTGAGCATGCAGGACATCGGCCAAGGCGCGCAGGTGTGTCGTGTCGAAGCCGCGGCGCACTGCGCGCCGCAGTGCTGCGGCCTCGTGGGCGAGCTGCTCGTCGAGCCACTCGTCGTAGACCTCCGCGAACAGGACGCTCGCGGCGATGTCGTCGAGCACGCGTAGGCCGGGGTCGACCGGCGACTCGACAGGGCGCTCGTGCAACAGGCTCGTCGCGAACGCGTGAATCGTCTCGATCCGCGCGCGGTAGAGACCGCGCAGAGCGTCTGCCAGGAGCTCGCGCTCGTGCTCACTTGTCGCCTGCGTCAGCGAGTTGTCGAGCTCCTCGCGGACCCGAGCGGCAAGCTCGGTGGCAGCCTTCTCGGTGAAGGTGATGACGACAAGGTCATCGACGGTTGCACGGCCGGTGCGCAGGATCTCGACGAGCCGCGCGACCAGGACGGTCGTCTTGCCGGTGCCCGCGCCGGCCTCCACGAGCAGGCTCTCGTCGAGTGAGGTACGGATGCGTTCGCGCGCCTTGACGTCGATGAGCTCGGTCATGCGATGTCCTGCTTGCGGGCATCGACGCGCAGGGCGTGCGGGTCGGCGGCCTTGCGCTTGCGAAAGCGTTCGCGCCGCTTGTCGCAGACGCTGTCGAACTCGCAGTAGCCGCAGTTCTGCTTCGACGGCTCGAGGTGGAAGTCGCCGCTGCGCATCCCGGTGTCGAGCTCCGTGAGCACGCGGTCCAGATCCTCGCGCCGGGCTGCGAGCCCCTCGCCGGTGAAGCGCACGCGCTTGAACTCGCCCTTGCGCGTGGCGTAGAAGTACTGCGACTCACCGACATCGGGGGCGAGGCCGAGTGCTTCGGCGGCAGCCAGGAGGTAGATCGGCAGCTGCAGTGCCATCCCACCGTCGAGCGCGTTCTCCTTGCCCCTCGCCTTGCCGGTCTTGTAGTCAATGACGCGGAACGCGGCCGGCTCAGTGCGGAAGTCGATGCGATCGGCGCGACCGGCGACCTCGATGACGCCGCCGCCTGCAAGGTCAATGCGCAGCGGTTCGTCGGAGGCCAGCGGGCCGTCCGCCCCGCCGTAGGGGTTGGGACCAAAGCGCACCTCGTAATCGGCCTGATCGAAGTCGTGGGCGCGCTCGTCGACCAGCTCGTGCTCGAACCAGCGGTCGATGTCCTCGCGGATCGCAGCGCGGTCACCGGCCCACAGGACCGGATGACCGGTCAGGCCTTCGTCGCGGGCTCGGTTGAGCTCCTCCTCGGCGATCGCTGCGAGTGTGTGGCCATCGGCCGCCGTGGGCGGGCGAACCGGCAGCTCGCGCATGAACCGCTCGACGATCGCGTGAAAGACGCTGCCGCGGTCCATCGCCGAGATGCGCAGCAGCTCCTCGGGCTCCTCGTCGCGTTTGATGCGCAGGACGCGACTTAGGAACCACTTCTGCGGACACTTCGCGTAGGTCTCGAGGCTTGTCGGCGAGAACGGTCGCGCGAAGGCGGTGTGGCCGTCGAGGTGCAGCGCGCCCGCCGCCGAAAGGACGCCGTCGTGCGGCCCGTAGGTGGCGGCCCAATGGGCGTCCTCGGCGCGCTTGACGCGGTCGTAACGCGGCATGCGACGCCGCAACAGCTCGACTCCGAGCGGCGTGCCGTCCTCGAGCAGGCTGCGGAGGTAGCCGAGCTCGGTGAGCGCCTCCCGTGCGTCGGTCGCAGTCAGACGGCCGGCGGGGACGCGACGGCCGAGCTCGGTCGCGACGCGCTCGAAGTCCCCGACGCGCACGGGCAGTCCGGCGCGCTTGGAGGCCGCGTCGAGCAAGAAGGTGGAGGCGAGGACGGGGCGGGTCTCGCCGTCCTGCGTGCGCGGGACGCTGAGCTGTAGTTCGCGGTCGGCAGCGGCGGTGACCAGCGCGAACTGCAGCGGCTCGGGGTCGGCACCGTTGGCACGGAGCGGCAGCGACCAGCCGTGCTTCTGGTTAAGCGCCTCGCGCTCATCGTCGAGCAGGAGCGCGTCCTGGCGCGGGGGCGGGGGCCAGCGTCGCTCGGCGATGCCGACAACCGCAACCGCGGTGAAGCCGAGGTGGCGGACGGTGTTCGCGTCGAGCAGCGCGACCCCGCGCACGCCGAACGCCCCGCCCCCGCCCAGGACATCAGCTGCGCGCAGCCCTTCGAGCGCAGATACGACCGCGTCGCGGAATCGCTCGAATGGCAGCGCGTCGGAGAGCGAGTCCAGCGCGGCAAGGCCGTCGAGCGCATCGACGATGTCCATCGCATCTGAGACGTAGGTCGTCAGCAGCTCACGCAGCCACGCGAGATGGTCCTGCCAGCTCGCTCGCTCGTGTCGGCTCTTCAGCTGCCGGGCAAGGTCGGCGACGAACGCCTGCAGCGCGTCTATGCGGTCGAGGCGTTCCTGCAGCCAAGATGGCGGATCTTCCGCATACCGGGCGACGAGTTCGGCCCGATAACCGGAGAGCCGCTGCTGCCATTGGTCGACGCCGCGGACGACGCTCGCGCGACGTGAATCTGTGTCCCAGCCAGCGGCCGAGACCTTGCCGTAGCGCTCCCACGTCTCGCTCGGCAGGCGGGCGTCGGCGAGGAACGTCATCACCGTGGCGCGCTCGAGATCGCCGTCGACCAGATCGAGCAGCGCGGCGATCCGCCGGCCGAGCGGACGCTCGGTGAGCGGCGTTCCCTCGTGGAGGTACACGGGGATGCCGGCCTCGCGGAACGCTGCTTCGAGCAGCGGACGGTATGGCTCGCCGTGGCGATAGACGACCGCCATCTCGTGGAAGGGGATATCGCTGTCGGCCCAGCGCAGGCAGGCGCGGACGGTCTCCGCGACCTCCCGGGTCGGGTCAGGCGCGGAAACGAGGTGGGGCTGCGGGTGATCGGCTGGCTCATCGAGCTCGACTCGGTGCGCACCGTGCGCGGCGGCCCAGGCGGTGAGCTCCTGGGTGATTGGGTCGTCGCCGGGCGGGAGCATCAGCGTGATGCGCACGCGCTCCGCGAGGACCTCGAAGGCCTGGAGGAGCAGCGGCGTCGGCTGCCAGACGCCGTAGACGAGAAGCTGGTCGGCGCCGAGTGCGTCCGCGTCCGTGGCGGTCAGGCCGTCCTCGCTCGAGTAGAAGCCCGCGCGACGCTGCTCGTGGTCGGCGTAGAGCTGTGCAAGGGCTGCGAGCTTCGTGGTCGGGTCCGGTTCGGAAGCCACCGCGTCGGCGAAGGTCGCGGCGCTGACGCCTGCGGTTCTGAGGTCGCGAAGTGTGCGCAGAAGGATCGACGGGAAGCCCGGCATCGCCGCAACCGGCTGAAAGTAACCCTCGGCGTCCAGCGCCACCTGGTGGGCCAGGATGCGGTCGGCCAAGAACGGGAGCGGTCGTCGGCCCGCGGCGATCAGGTTCGACTGTCCGAGGCGCAGACCGAGTTCCCCGACCGTGATGAAGCGGACGTTCAGGTGGCCGCCGGTGATCCCCGCGACGCGGCGCCGTAAGTGGGGACGCAAGAGCGTGCCGCCGACGAGGACCAGCAGTGGCGCCAGCGGATCACGGGCGCGCGCCGCCACGACCTCGTTGGCGAGATGCTGCTCGAGCGCACGGCGCGAACCCGTCAGGACTTCGATGTTGGCCGCGGAGGGGTCGTTCATCCGCAAGGAGTCCTACCTGAAGCGGGGTCGTCAGCGGACCGGACCTCCTGCAGTCGTTCAGGACTGACCTGGGCGCTCCCCGTCGGCGGGGGGGATGCTGAAGGCTTGTAGAGCCACATGATGAGCAGTCGCTCCACGTAGCCGGGTCTGACGCACAGGTTCCGAACGAACGTCAGCCCGAACTTCATGGGTAATCGCAACGGGCGCGAGTTACCAGCATCTACTGCACGCCGTGACTGTCAGGAACGGAGAGGTCCACACGACCCCCTCGTGTGAGCAACACCCCTCTCTACATCAACCGCGACGCCGACCTCGACTGGCTCATCGCCCTCGACTTCGGCAGAGTCCTGGACGGCCAACCGTCCGACCACTTCCTCCCCGTCAGCGACGAGTGCGCGTACTGCCTCGATCAGCCCGACGGGAAGATCGTCGGGTTCTCCATCGGCGGCCTGACGGACTTCGACCCCGAGGACCACGACGAGCTCTGGGACGAGCCGCACTTCGACGCTCCCGTCTTCGGCCTCCGCGACGTCCCCGCCGGCGCGATCGTCCTCGCCGTCAAGGCGCACCTGGTGGACGAGTCCACCATCAACCGCCTGCTGTTCAAACAGGCGATCGCGGCCAAGGGCGGCGAGGCTGTTGACCTCTGGAGCCGGTGCCTGCAGAGCGGCGACCCGATGGCGCACTACGCGCTCGGCTACACGCTGCTGGGAATGGAGCGCACGCGTGAGGCCTACGGACACCTGCGCGCCTACACCGAGCTGTGCCCGTGGAACGCCTGGGCGTGGTGCTGGCTCGGCAGAGCATGCGAGGCGCTCGGCGAGCGCACCTCCGCAATCGACGCCTACCGCCGTGCCGTCGACCTCGACGACGAAGACACCGACGCACCCGAACTGCTCAACGCCCTGGGAGAGGACACCTGACATGCACTTCAAAGCTCATCTCGACGTCGATCTGGTCGCCGTGGAGCAGGAGGACGAGGTGTCCGTCCTGCTCGAGCTCACCGCCCCGCCGGCACCGGCCGATGCGCAGCGTGCGCCGGCAACGCTGCAGGTCGTCCTGGACCGCAGCGGCTCGATGTCCGGCGGCAGCCTGGATGCGGCGCTGACGGCGCTGGACGCGCTCGTCGCGCGGCTTGACCCGGCCGACCGCTTCGGCATCGTCGTCTTCGACGATCAGGTCGACGTCGTCGTGCCCGCCGGCCCGCTGCAGGACAAGGACCACGTCCGCCAGATGATCCGGCAGATCACCCCCGGTGGCTCGACCAACCTCTCCGGCGGGTACCTCCGCGGGCTGCAGGAGGCCCAGCGCGTCTCCGACTGCGCCGGGGCGACCCTGCTGCTGCTCTCCGACGGACACGCCAACGCAGGCGTGACGAACCCCGCCGAGCTGGAGTCCGTCGCCGTGGCCGCTCACCGGCGGGGTGTCACGACCACGACGATCGGCCTCGGCCTCGGCTACGACGAGGTCCTGATGACGGGGATCGCGCGCGGCGGAACCGGGAGCCACCACTTCGCCGAGGAGGGCGACACCGCCGGGCGTCAGATCGCCGGCGAGGTCGACGGCCTGCTCACCCAGGCGGTGCAGGCGGCGAGCCTCATCATCCGCCCGACCGCCGCGGTGCCCGGCCTGCAGATCTGGAACGACCTGCGCTCGACCGGTGTCGACGGCGGCGTCATGGTCGAGCTGGGCGATCTCTACGCGGGCGAGACCCGCAAGCTCGTCCTCAGCCTCGCGGTGCCCGCGATGGCCGAGCTCGGGCTCGCCAAGGTGGCTGATCTGCAGCTGCGTTACGTCGAGCTGCCCGGGTTGCACGAGCACACGATCGACACCGCGATTCACGTCAACGTCGTCCCCGGCGACCAGGCCGCGGGGCGGATCCCCGATCCCGTCGTCCGCACGGAGGTGCACTACCAGCGCGCCCAGGACACCAAGCGGCACGCGGCCGACCGGCTGCGGGCGCACGACGGGGCGGGTGCGGCGCAGCTTTACAAGGACGCCGGGGACGCGCTGGACATCGCGGCGTGTTCGGTGCCGGAGTCGATGGCCGGCGAGCTTGCGGAGGAGACCGCGCTGCTGCGCGACCTCGCGCGACGGGCGATGGAGGACGACGCGTCGCGCGTGGCCAAGTTCTCTGACGCGGACCGGGCGTTCAAGGCGCGCAAGCGGGGGCGGTGAGCGCCCACGGTCCGGCGTCCGGTGGGCTTCACCCTCCCCGCCTGAAAAGGTGACCTGCGCATGACCACCTCCGCGCAGCCGGACGACCTCGCCCGCTTCGTCGAAGCGCAGGATCGCGGCAACACCTACGACCGGGCCATCGCAGAACTGCGAGACGGCAACAAGATGTCGCACTGGATGTGGTTCGTCTTCCCCCAGATCGCCGGGCTTGGGCGCAGCCCGACCGCGAGGCTTTACGCCGTCCGCTCCCTCGACGAGGCGCGGGACTACGTCGAGCACCCCGTTCTCGGCCCTCGTCTGCTCGACTGCGCCCGCGTCGTCGCGGAGCTCGACGAAGCGACCGCGACGTCAGTCTTCGGAGAGATCGACGCCCAGAAGCTGCGCTCATCGATGACCCTGTTCGCGCAGGCGGCTCCGCACAAGCCGGTCTTCTCTCGTGTGTTGGAGAAGTACTTCGGCGGCTCGCCGGATCAGCACACAGAAAGCCTCCTCTGAACCCGGAAAGCGTGTCGCGACAGCCGACCAGTGTCAGATGGGAACCCTCGCCGCGACCCAATCGGCATGCCGGCCTCGATCAAGGTCACCCATCAAGCGCTGGCCGTCTCCTTCGACGCCGACCGCGATCGCCTGACCGCATGCGCTTTCGGAACCGAGCCCGATCGCCGGTTCCCCGGCTGCCAGGGTGAGATCAACGATCGCCTCCGGTTCCTGCTGCGCAGCCCCGGGGGCACGGTCATCGGATTCGAGCTCCGCGGGCTCTATGAGGTGGACGTAGACGACGAGGAGCCGTGCTTGTGGACCAGGCCCCGCTTCCGCGTCCCGGCGCTCGGCCTCCGCTCGGCCGTCGTCGCGGAGGTCGTGCTGCGTGCGCGTTCGGTGCTCGCCGGGCGGTCCACGCCGGACGTCCTTGCCGTGGAGCGGGCCGCGGCAGCGCAGTCCAGCGGCGACACGGAGGCAGCCGAGGTGGCGCTGCGCGATGCTCTCGGTGCGGGGCACCTGCGGGCGCACCAGCACCTCGCCGGCTGCCTCCTTATCCAGGGCCGCTACGCAGAGGCCTACGACCACGCACGGATCTTCACCGAGCTCGCCCCGCGCGACTCCTGGGCCTGGACGTGGCTCGGGCGAGCCTGCGTCGAGATGGGTGCGACACAGGAAGCCACAGCCGCGCTACGGCGTGCCGTCCGACTCCAAGGCGAGGGGGCCGCGTCGACGCCGGCCGCTTCCTTGCTCGCCACGCTGCGAAAGCGCGGGGTCAAGGTCACCCGGCGGTAAGCAGGCGCTTGCGCTCGGGCCGCCGGCCCAGTAGGGATCGGCGCCATGGCGCGCACCTTTCCTCGCACCCTTCTCGACGAGGACGTCAAGAGCAAGGCCGAGCGCCGGGTCTTCCAGGCCCTGCGCGACCAGCTGCCGGACGAGTGGTCGGTGTTTCACTCGGCGAGCGTGATCTATCGCGACCACGCGGAAGGCGCGCGCGACGACGAGGGCGACTTCGTCCTGTGTCACCCGGACCGGGGAATCGTCTGCCTGGAGGTCAAGGGCGGAGGCCTCGAGTGCCAGTACGGCGAGTGGTATCGCCTGCGCAAAGGTGCCCCGCGCGAGCGCATGCGTGACCCGTTCAGCCAGGCGATCGATCACCGCTACGCCCTTCAGCGGAAGATCGCCGAGGTCCCTGGGTGGGAGGAACGCAAGCTGTTCCTCGTCCACGCGCTCGCCTTCCCGGACATCCCCGTCGGCAAGCTGGTGCTGGCGCCCGACGCACCGCAGGAGATCGTCCTCGACCGCAACGACCTCGGGGACGTCGGCGCGTTCGTCGACCGCCTGCTGAGCTTCCACGAGGGATCGCGGGACAAGCGCACGCCACCGGGCCCGGACGCCGAGGCGATGCTCGAGGAACTGCTCGCTCCCACGTTCCGCATCGAGGTTCCCATGGCGACGCTCATCGAAGAAGAGGAGCGGGCCCTGGTCGAGCTGACCAAGGAACAGGCCGCGCTGCTGAACCGCTGCGGCCGGGACCGGCGCATGGTGGTCACCGGCTGCGCCGGCTCCGGCAAGACCATGATCGCGATCGAACGTGCCCGGCAGTTGGCCCAGGCCGGCCGCTCGGTGCTGTTCGTCTGCTTCAACAAAGCGTTGTGCCGGCACCTGCAGGAAACGTCCAAGGCCGAGGGCCTCGACTTCTTCACCTTCCACGGGCTCTGCACCCGTCTCGCTCGCAAGGCGGAGATCGACCTGCCGAGCTACGACGGTGACCCGCCGCCCGAGTTCTTCTCCGAGGTGCTTCCCTACGCGCTGATCGAGGCGGTGGAAAAGCTCGGTGGCCTGTACGACGACATCCTCGTCGACGAGGCCCAGGACCTGCACAACGACTGGCTCTCTGCGCTGACCTGCACGCTCCGCGACGCCGCGGCTGGGTCGCTGTGGCTGTTCATGGACGACAACCAGCGGGTCTACGACGCACAGCTCGAAGTGCCCCCCGAGTTCCGCCCCTGGGATCTGAACGTGAACTGCCGCAACACCCAAGCGATCCACAACGAGGTGATGAAGCTCTACCAGGGCGAAGTGGTGCCGCAGGTCACCGGCCCGCCCGGTCGGGCGCCGGTGCTGCACCTCGCGGGGGACCAGTCGGACGCCGTGGCAGGCGTGCTGGAGCACCTCTGCGGGCAGGAGGACATCCGGCCTCAGGACGTGGTGGTCCTCTCGGGCCACGGCCGTGAGCACTCAGAGGTCTACGGGCGCGAGGCCGGGCGCTGGCGGTACACGGACAAGCGGGGGCAGAAGGGCAACAAGGTCTACTTCTCCTCGATCCGCGGCTTCAAGGGCCTGGAGTCGCCGGTCGTCGTTCTCTGCGAACTCGACAACCTCGACGCGGAGTCACGCGACCACCAGATCTACGTGGGCATGTCGCGCGCACGCAATCATTGCGTGGTGGTGGGGCCGCAGGCCGGCTGATCCTGCTCAGCGCTTCTGCAGCCGGCGAAGGATCGCCCAGACATCGCTGTACACGCCCGCGCGCTCGGACCCTTGGCGTCGCGCGACCTCGTCCTTGAAGTTCGGGTAGTCGATCTCCGCGGCGAGCAGCACAAGCGCGCCGGTCCAGGCGCGCCGCGTCACGGTCGTGCGCCAGCGGTAGTCGCCGTCGGGCGTCTCGATGATGTCGATCTGCCCCAGGACCCCCGTCAGCTTCCTGAGGTGCTCGTGCGCGCGGGCGCGCACGAGCACCATCTCGGGGTCGTCGCGGTGGGCGACGACGCTGAAGAAACCGCGGGGCGTGAAGAGCCACACGTCAGGACGCCCTGCGTCGCGACGGGCGGCGGATGCGAGCCCCGGGGATGGGCGTGTCGGCCGCGGCCTCGCCAGTGCCCGACTCCGGGAAGGCGGTGAGCTGCACGAGCTCGTCACCGGCCACCAGACCGGCGCCTGCCACGCCTTCCTGGGCGAAGCGCAGATCGCGGCCCAGGCCGATGCCGTCGTGCTCGCTCACGCGGGACTGGGCGACGCAATCGAGGAAGTCCGCGGCGGCGGCGGGGTCGGGATCGTGCCCGTCGAGCGGCGCTTCGAGCGCGTCGAGGGCGTAGCCCTGCACGAGGGGCGCGAAGAGCTGGGCGAACACGCTCGGCCGGCTGACGTGATCGAGCACCGTCGGGCGGCCCGCGATCTGCACGAGCGCCCCCCTCTGGCCGTCGCGCAGATGCGTCGCCGCCAGGAACTCGCCGAGGCGCTCACGGCGCCCGTCGTACACGTCGTTCATCGCCCCCGTGGCTGAGTGCACGTTCATGCGGGCCGACTTGCTCGCGACCTCTGCCCACACGTCCCCCTGAACGGCGCGCGCCGGGCCGCCGGCGGCCATGCTCTCGCGTGTCGCCCGGTTCTTCATCGAACGCATCGCGGGATAGGCGGCCTGCGGTGACGGGCTGAACGCCTCGGCGTGGCGCCGGCCGTCCCAGCGGCCAGCCTCCACACAGCTCACCGGCACCTGCAGCTGGGAGCGGGCGCCGACGAGGACGGACACGTCGAACGTCCGGTTCTGCTGTGCGCCCAGGACCTCCTCGCCCTCGTAGAGCAGGATGGCGGTGTTGGCCGGGTTGAGCACGAGCAGGTCGTTGACCGAAGCGCGCTGCTCGAGCTCCTTGATCGTCGCGCCGAGCGCGCGGCCGTGCGCGAAGGAGACGTACTCGAGCCTCGGCGCGGGGCCGAAGAGGGGAAAGACGGCGAGCGGGCCGTGGACGTCGGGCTCGCCGATGCGCAGGGGGGCGGCCAAGTGATCGGAGAGAGCGGGGGCGGTGCGAGTGGTCATGGCGGTTCCTTTCGGTTGGGAGGAAGTCGCCGGAGCCTGCGCGGATCTGACACGGAGACCAGTCCGGTGTGGAATCCCTCGGAGATCCAGAGGAGCACGAGGACGAGGAGCCCTTCGAGCCGCTTGACCGCTGCCGTCTCCCTCCGGATACTCGCCGGGCGATGGCGAGCCTGCACAGCAACCGCGGAGCCAAGCGCGCCCGCGAGGCGCGCGCCGATCTCGGGTTCACCCGCGAGGGGCCGTTGCCGGACCTGCTCGGCGCGATCGAGGGGCCCGGGGGGGCGCACGTCATCGTGCTCGCCCTGGCCGAGGGCGTGGCGGGTGCCTACGTCGAGCGCGCGGGCTTCCCGCTGCTCTTCGTCAACGGTGATCAGGCCCTCGCCCGCCAGCGTTTCACCGTGGCGCACGAGTTCGGACATCACCGCATGGGCCACGCGACGGTCGTCGACAAGCAGGAGGCGATCAGCGGCGTGCTGCGCGACCCGAACGAGGTCTGCGCGAACGCCTTCGCCGCGGAGTTCCTGCTGCCGCGCCAGGCCGTCGCCGCGTGGGGGAGCGAGCACGTCAGCGGGGCGGTGACGCTCGAGGACGTGTGCGCGCTCGCCGCTTCCTACGGCGTGAGTGCGCACGCCGCGCGGTACGCGCTCGCGCACGCCGGTGTGCTCACGGACGAGGGTCTCTGCGCGCAGCTCGACGGCGAGATCGCCGAGAACCTGCACGTCGAGCTGTCCCAGCAGCTCGGCCTGGAGCTCATCACCGACGAGCTCGCCGAGACGGCCGGCCGGCTGCCGCGGATCCCGGCCGCGCTGCGGGGCAGCGCCCTGGCCGACCTCCTCGCGGGGCAGATCGACGCGGACGGGCTGGCACAGCGTCTGCAACGCGACCCCGCCGACGTCCGCGCGATGCTGGCCGAGTTCGGGCTCGACCAGCTCCTGCCGACGGCGCGCTGAGGGTCGGCGCGTTTCGCACTGGGTTTCGGCTGGTACCGTATTCCCAATGCGCGCCACCATCGATGCGGTCGGCCGAATTGTCGTGCCCAAGCCGTTACGGGAAGCTCTCGGCCTGGCGGCCGGGTCGACAGTGGACATCTCGCGTTACGGAGCCGGGTTGCAACTCACGCCGACGGGGCGCACCGCGGAGCTTGTGGAGGAGGCAGGCATCCTCGTCGCCACCGCAGAAACGCAGATCGACGACGACACGGTTTTCGGCCTCATCGACGCCGGCCGTCGTTGACCGTCCTGGCGCTCGACACGAGCGTTGCCGTTCCGCTGCTCGTGCAGACTCACCAACAGAACGCGATGGTGGTCGCCTGGTGGGCCGGTCGTGAAATCGCGTTGAGCGGACATGCGCTGGCAGAGACCTATTCGGTCCTCACGCGGCTTCCCGGGGACGCCCGCTTGGCGCCGGCAGATGCAGCGCGGCTTCTAAAGGAGCGGTTCTTGGCCCCGCTCATCCTCGGCAAGACCACGGCCACGCGCCTGCCTGACACCCTGTCTCGTCTGGGCATCGCCGGCGGTGCGGTCTACGACGCCCTCGTCGGGCTGGCCGCGGCCGAGCACGACGCAACTCTGGCCACCCGTGACGGTCGGGCCAGGGCCACCTACGAGATGGTGGGCGCGCGAGTGGTCACCCCCGGCTAGCGACCTCCGAGGAAGAGGTCGTCGACCTCGTCGCGATCATTGCCGCCCGGGGCCTCCAGCGCGTCGGCGAGTAGCTCGAGGTGCGGCGCGACGGCTGCGGTCGCATCCTCGTCGGCCCGGAAGACCGGCGCGGCGGACATGAGTGCTTGCGGGCCCCATCCGTTCAGGTCCCCGGCGCCCTCGAGCTGGTCGCGCGGAACGCCGAAGAGGCGCGCCAGGGCGTCGAACACCCGTCGTGACACACGGGAGGGTTCGAGCTCACCGTGCTCAAGGCGGTCCAGGTAGGTGCCCGTCTTCTCCACCTGGTTGGGGCTCAGGCCGAGCATCGGCACGAGCTCGGCGGCGAGCTGTGGGGTGCTGAGCGAGAACCGCTCGCGGAGCCCGGCGAGCAGCGACGGCAGCAGGCCGCCCGGCGCACCGGGCGCTGCCAGGGCGTCCGCGACGATCGGCTCCGCGCGGATAGCGTCCAGCGCGGCGTCGGTGTACTCCGGCGTCGGGGCGAACGACAGGAACGACATCAGCTCGTCCGCGAGCTCGCCCTGCTGATCTTCCGGGGCGCGCGCGACGAAGTCGTCGACGTCGGGACGCCGTCCGGCGTTCCACGCGTCGATGAACTCGCTCAGGGTCCGGTCACGATCGAAGGTCACGGAGGATCTTCTCCAGTTCTTTGATGCCGCGGCTGCGCCGCGCGTAGACGTTCTCGTTGGAGATGCCGAGCCGCCCGGCGATCTCCTCCGCGGGGAGCTTGTGCATGTAGGTCAACTCGAGGACCTCCCGGTAGTTGTCGTTGGTGACCTGGCCGATCGCCCAGGCGACAAGGTGCGTGGCCTCCTGCCGCTCGGCCTCGGTCTCGACCGCGTCGATCGCGCGGGCGCGGAGGTCGTCGTCGTAGGCCGCCAGCGCGGCATCGAACGGCCCCCCTTCGCCGTCGTCGTAGGTGCGGTCGACGCTGCCGGCCCGCTGAAGGTCGTGCCGCAGCTCCTTGCGGCCGAAGTCTCGGCAGCTGTTCTGCACGCAGGTGACCAGCGCGGCGTAGAACTGCCCGGCCTCGCGCTTGCGGAAGTTCACGCCCATGGCGATCACGCGCAAGTAGGCCTCGCTGGCCGCGCTGCCCCACTCGTCTTTCGGCAGGCCCGGTTGACTCGGGGAGAACCGGAAGGTCTTGACGATCTGCTGCACGCGGTCGAAGTTGTTGACGGCCATCCGCTTCCAGATCTCCGCGGCCGCTTCGACGTCCCCGCGTTCGCGGGCGTCGGCGTAGCGGCGCAGGAGCAGGTGGTCCGGTTCGAAGGGCATTCGTCGGGAGTGTCGGGAGACGCTGCGGCAATCTGACACGTCAGGGCGAACCTGCGCGCGGCGACCCTTGCTGCATGGTCGAGATCCTCACGATGTCCGCCGCGCAGGAAGTCCGCAGCAACTTCACCAGTGCCGCCTTCAACCAGATGGCATTTCGGGAGGGTCTGCTGCGCTTCCGGCGAGCCACCTTCCCGGCAGCGGACCTGACGCTCGCTCAGCTCAGCGTCTTCGGCGACGTCGTGCTGGCCGAGCAGTCCGACGGCGACCGCGAGGTCCTTCTGCGCCCCGAACCGGCAATGCTGGTGCGCTTGTCGTACTTCCACGGCCACGGGCTCGTCGAAGTAGCCGGGATGGAAATGGAGGCGGTCGACAGCGTCGTCACGGATCTGGTCGAGACGCTGCGTGATCCTGAGCCCCACGACGATCGGGTACCGGTCACTTTCTGGGCCTTTTCGCGGTCAGAGCTTCATAGCCCGCGTCGCAAGATTCTCGCGCCTGCGTGGCACGAGATCCGCGGGAACTACGCGGCGTCAGCTTGCGACGCCCTCGACGGCCTGATGGCGGCCACCGAGCCGGGTCCGGGCGGCCTGGTTCTGTGGCATGGGGATCCCGGTACGGGCAAGTCATACGCGCTGCGCGCGCTCGCGCGTGAGTGGCACGCCTGGTGTGACACGCACTTCATCACCGACCCGGACGTTTGCCTCGGGGCGGGGTCGGGCTATCTGCTCGACGTGCTGCTGCGTACCAGCAGCCGCGACGGAAATCACGAGCGGTGGAAGCTCATCGTCCTCGAGGACGCCGGCGAGCTGCTCGCTGCCGATGCGCGCGCCGTCGCCGGGCAGGGACTCTCGCGGCTGCTGAACCTCACAGACGGCCTGCTCGGTGCCGGCCTGCGCACGCTTGTCCTCGTGACGACCAACGAACCGCTTCGCAAGCTGCACCCGGCCGTGGTGCGGCCGGGGCGGACGTGGGCGGAGGTCGAGTTCCCAGCGTTGACGGCCGACGAGGCGAACCTGTGGCTCGCGCGCCGCGAGGTTCCGGGACCGGTGGACCATCCGATCACGCTGGCCGAAGGATTCGCGCTCGCGCGCGGCCGGCCGGTGACCCAGCACCCGGCTCTCGGATTTTCGCCCCGGTGAAGCGTCGCCGCGTCATTCGCGTTTGACGAGTGAAGCGCTGACCCCCTCATTCGAAGTGAGGTTGAAACACCGCTGGTCCACTATGGAAAGCGCAAGCACCCGAGGCGTTGGCGTGTGGGGAGGCACAACGCGACCGCTGAAACGTGGGGGCGCCGGTCGGAGCCGCTCCGCTCGCACGCGACTGCTCGTCTCGGGTCGAGCGGAGCGCCGAGTGCGGGTCGGGTTCGGGAGCCTCCGCACGCTGCCCACCCAACGGAGCGTGCCGAAGCCGCCGCTGGCTGTGCTTTTCAGTCGCTGCCGAGCTGCGGCTGCACCGTCACGATCCGGACGAGGTCAGCGGTGATGTCAGCGGTTCTGGTGGTTGTGGGCGATGTCACGTGCGTGACCTCGAGCTCTACCTCGACGCGCGACGACCAGGCGTTGAGGCGGCGTATGTCGGTGGCAGCTTCGTCGGTCAGCTGACCTTCGAGCGACCGCGTGCTTCCGACTGCGTTGGTCCACGCCCTGTGCTGCTCGTTCGACAGGTCAGCCGGTCTCAGCAGCTTGAACACGCCGCGCTGGCTAGCAAGTTCGTCGAGCACACCAACAAGCCGCACAGTCTCGATGCGCAGAACGTCGCGGTCGCTAAGCGCTTCAGCGTGCAGGGAGGCGCGCGCGACGCCGAGCCGTATGAAGGAGGTTACCGGCGGGGCCTCCGTCTGGTCGGTTCCAAAGAAGGAAGCGGAAACGCCCCGCTGACCCAGGAGGGAGGTGAGCTGCCGGTACGCCATCGCGACGGCGCCGCCGTGCTCGGCCGCCACCTCAGCGATGCTTTGCGGGTCCGTACCGACGAGCTGCCGCAGCTTGACGAGCGCATCCTCACCTGCGGCACGCTCGTCGTCGGCCTGAGCATCTTCAAGTGCTGGCTCCGCTTCCGCGGCTGGCGTGAGAAAGACGTCGATGCTGGCGGCGTACTGGGTGTGGCTGTAGGCGAAGGGCTTGTTCTCCACAGCGCGAGTGAGGTTCGCGCCCCCGTCGCGCAAGGCGCTGTACAGCTTCGAGACACGCGTGATGAGCTCGCCGATGAGATGGCCGGGTACCGCCGTACCGGACAACGGCCCGTCGGCGAAGCGGGTGCCGACGAAGTACTTGATCGTGTCCGTCCCTTCACCGGGCTGCGGAAAGCCATCGTCGTCGGGGTCGCCGTTCGGGGGCGGTGCGGAAGGGTTGGAGCTCACCTGTAGATAAAGGAGACGACCAAGCCAAAGAACAGCGCGAGGGTGGACGCGCCAAGCGCCATGTACGCCCAGAACTGAACCTTGTCTAGCTTGGTGATCTTCCCTGCGTTCTGCGTCCGCCGGTCCGCCGCGATCGTGCCGAGCTCGCCGAGGATGAACCGCGAGACGCGTGGGTCGCCCCGCTCAGCGAAGTCGACGAGGCGCTTGGTGAGCGTCTCCACGTTGACCGACAGCTGCTCGCTCGGCTCTTGCAACTGCACCGTGCGGTGCGCCGCCATGGCGAGTCCTAAGACGCCAGCGAGGCCGACGATCGTTGCGACGATCGCCACCCACGTCGGCCGGTTAGCCGTCGTAGTGATCGCGACCTGCACCGCGACCGCGGTCTGGCTGGCCGCGAAGAACACTGTCGAGACCTGGACGAGACTGCGCGCCTTGCCCTCGAGCGCCTGCGCGACGTCGTATGCCTCCTTGACCTGGTCCTTCGCGAGAGTAATGAGCAGGTCCATTTGCTTACCATCGGTCGCGCTGGCTTCGCCGACTCGGATTTCGGCTGGCTCCGCCATCAATCGGCACTCTACCCCCTGAAGAGGAGTGGTCGGGGAGCTTGAGGCGGCTCGCGCCCGTTCGCTGGCTCGCCTGCCGTCCAACGCAGCTCGCCTTGCCCGGCTAGCTATTGCTTTGGACGACGAATAGCAGAAGCCTCTTCCCATTCAGGACGGGCGCCGAAGCTCCCAGCGCATGGCTGGCCGCCACTTGCCTCCCGTGTGTCTTCCGTGCGCCCGAAGGGATATCTGAAGAACGTCGCTGATCCTCGGCGCGTCGCTCCCGTAGACCAAGCGGGCCCCAATTCGCACCCGCGAAACCACCAGACTCGTAATGAAGGGGTCAGTCGAATCCGCTCGGCGGCTCTTGTAGTAGAGCCAAGAACGCGCGTCACGCAGGAACCGCCGCTCGTCGTGCTCAAGGATTTGCCAACGGGTCTGCGAACGGCAGTGATGAGCGCGGCGCCCGGCGCTTCATCGAATCGCTTCGAGGGAGGGTGCGGTCCATCTTCTTCAGCAGACTCGCTCCCCGCCATCAGCCGGGGAAGCGAGTCCTCAGCGCCGGCTGTGGGCGTCGGGTCCGACCGCGAACGGATCGTTCGGATCGAACCGGGTCGCCGCGGTGATGACGATCAACGTCGCGCCCATGACGATGAAGAACGCCGTTGCCGTGGAGTCGTCGTCGAAGCCGAAGAGAAACGGCGCCACGATGAGCACCGCGCCGACGGCGAAGTCAACCACCGCGTGTCCCACGACCGGCACGAGCTTCAGCGGGGCCGGTCGCCAGGCAGTCGTGGCGAACAGGGCGATGACGGCAACCCCGACGATGATGCTCAGGGTCTTGGCGGTGTCGTCGTCGAAGCCGAGGATGAACGGGGCGACGAGGAAGACGAGGGCAACCGGCAGTTCGACGGCCGCGTGGAAGGAGAGAGGGAGTGGGCCAGAGCGCATGGGTGTCGGGTCTCCCCTGGACCGCGGGGTCAAACCCGCAATCCCAGAGCGTCGCGTTGCGAGGACAGCTCCGAGCCTACGCTGCCTGCGGTCGCGGGGTCCTGGGGGCGCGGTGCTCATGGGCACGATCTCGTGAAGGCTGCTCCCCGCAACGCGAATCCGCGGCATCGACGCGCAGACCGCCAACTGGGGACGCAACTAGGGACACATGTAGGGAACGGCTCGTATCCCCTGCTCTGAGGCCGTATCTGATCGGGCGGCGACCGGCGCGGCGACCGGCGAGCCCTCCCAACATGGCGCAATCCGCTCGAGAGGCGCCGATTTCGGCGTGGACGGCTGACCGGCGCCCGCCGCGGGGTCCGTTGGTAGGTTCGCACCGGAAGCAGACCCGAGGGGAGCGATGCGGCGGATGCAAGAGCGGAGGATCGGGGTGGCGGCGGCGATCGCGACGCTGTCGCTCGCGCTGGGCGCCTCGGCCTCCGCGGCGCCGACGCCCGGTCGCTATGGGGCCGACGACGCCGGTGGCATCCGCAACGTGCTGCCACCGGGCCAGAACGGCCACGCCGACGCCACGCAGGTCGCCGCGTTCCTCGCCACGGGTGGCAGCGCCCGCCCGCCGCACGACGACGATCAGCTCAAGCCCTACACCGACCTGATCTTCGCGGCCCCGAAGATCGGCGCGGATCGCCTCGACAGCTTCTTCAAGGACGCCACCTTCGGCATCAAGGCCGGCGAGGTTGACCAGCAGTACAGCGCGCGCGGCGACGTCACGATCCAGCGCGACCGCGCGTTCGGCGTCCCGCGGATCTACGGCGCGGGCCGACCGGGCGCGATGTTCGGCGCGGGGTATGTCGGCGCGGAGGACCGGCTCTTCCTGATGGACATCCTGCGCCACGTGGGGCGCTCGGAGCTCGCCTCGTTCATCGGCGGCTCGGAGGGCAACCGGGAGATGGACCGCGAGCAGTGGCGGATCGCGCCGTACAACGAGGCGGACCTGCAGCGGCAGTTCGACCGCTACGACGACCTGTACGGGGCCGAGGGCCGCCAGCTGCAGGCCGATATCACCAACTACGTCGCGGGGATCAACAAGTACGTCTGCGAGGCCGTGCCGGCGAACCCCGGCTGCCTCGCCGCCGGCATCTCCCCCGCGCCGACCGCCGGGGCCAAGAACGGGGCCACCCCGGCGCAGACGCTGCCGGGCGCCTACGCGGCGATCGTGCCCAACGGCGATCCGCAGGTGGAGCCCGAGCTGTTCACGGTCACCGACGTCATCGCCACCGCCTCGCTCGTCGGCGGCATCTTCGGCAAGGGCGGCGGCCGCGAGGTCGACCTCGCGCGCATCCTCGAGGAGACCACCGCGAGGTTCGGCGCCGACGGCCGCAAGGTCTTCGACGACTTCCGCCGGTCGGAGGATCCCGAGGCGCCGGTCACCGCCGACGGGACGTTCCCCTACCGCGTGCCGCCGCAGACCCCGGCGCCCGACTCCCTCGGGCGCCACGACGCCGGGACGCTCGACCCGTCGGAGGTGGTCGTCACGGGGGGACCCCCGGGCCTGCCCGGCGGCGTCCTGGGCGGCTTCTCGAAACTGCAAGGAGCGTCCAACGCCCTGCTGGTCTCCGCGGCCGAATCGGAGTCCGGCCGTCCCGCGGTGGTGTTCGGCCCGCAGACGGGCTACTTCTCGCCCCAGATCCTGATGGAGCTCGAGATCCACGCACCGGCGGTCGACGGGCAGCCGGGCATCGACGCGCGGGGCGCCTCCTTCCCCGGGGTCAACCTCTACGTCCAGCTCGGCAAAGGCCGGGACTACGCCTGGAGCGCGACCTCCGCGGGCCAGGACATCATCGACGACTTCGCGCTGGACCTCTGCAACCCGGCGGCTCCTGCGACGCCGGCGACCAAGACCGCCGAGGGCTATCGCTACCGCGGGCGGTGCGAGACCTTCGAGGACCTCCGCCGCACGAACCAGTGGGTCCCCAACGCCGCCGATCAGTCCCCGCCCGGGACGGAGACGCTGCTCACCCGGCGGACCAAGCTGGGGCTCGAGACCGCGCGCGGGGAGATCGGCGGCAAGCCGGTCGTCTACGTCCAGCTGCGCAGCACCTACATGCACGAGGCGGACTCGGCGCTCGGCTTCCTGGACTTCAACACCCCGGACCGGATGGAGAACGCCGAGGAGTTCAAGCGGGCGGCGAGCAAGATCGGCTTCACCTTCAACTGGTTCTACGTCGACGAGACCGACATCGCGTACTTCAACTCGGGCAACAACCCGGTGCGCCCCGCCGGCAGCGACCCCGACTTCCCGGTCCGCGCCTGCCCGGAGCCCGCCGCGACGGATCGCTGCAAGTACGAGTGGGCGGGCTGGGACCCGGCGACCTTCACGGCGAGTTACACGCCCTTCGAGGAACATCCGCAGGCCACGAACCAGCCGTTCTTCACCAGCTGGAACAACAAGCAGGCCAAGGGCTTCCGCGCCGCCGACGACAACCTCTCCTACGGCTCGATCTTCCGTTCCGAGCCGCTCTCGGACCGGCTCGCCGCCGGGACCGCGGGGGCGGAGAAGATGAACCTGTCCGAGATCGTCGACGCCATGGAGGACGCGGGGACGGTAGACCTGCGGGGCGACAAGGTGCTGCCGTTCATGCTGCGGATGCTGGGCGAGGAGTCAGACCCCGCCGTCCGCGACGCGCTCGGCAAGCTCGACGCGTGGAACAAGGCCGGCGCTCACCGGCGCGACGCGGACCGCAACGGCACCTACGACAACGCCGAGGCCGTCAAGCTGATGGACGCCTGGTGGCCCCGGCTGGTCGAGGCCGAGTTCAAGCCCGCGCTCGGCCAGAAGGCCTACGACGCGATCACCGGGGTGATGGCCATCGACGACCCGCCGCACGGTCGTCTGGGCTCGTCCTACATCGCCGGGTGGTACAGCTACGTCGAGAAGGATCTGCGGTCGATCCTGGGCGACGACGTCAAGGGCGCCTTCTCGCGCCGCTACTGCGGCGACGGCACGCGGACGTCCTGCGAGTCGATCCTGCGCACCACGCTGCAGGCGGCGATCGCGGAGCCGCGCGCGACGACCTACGCCGACCCGCAGTGCGACGAGCCCAAGAACGCCTCGATGGACGACCAGGTCTGCTTCGACGCCATCGAGTACACCGCCACTGGGGCCATCTCCCAGCCGCTGCAGCCGTGGCAGAACCGGCCGACCTTCCAGCAGATCGTCGAGATCGGCGCGCCACCCGCGACGCCGGTCGCCCAGGTGACGCCGAAGCTCGCGACGACGAAGGCCAAGCCGAAGCGCGCGCGCAGGCCCAGCGAGTCGGCGGCGCGGCGGCCGTCGCAGCAGGTCGCCGGGAAGAACGACGGCGGCGGGGGCGGCGAGCTGCCGTTCACCGGCCTGCAGGTCGGCATCATCGCCGCCCTGGGCGCGGCGATGCTGGGCGGCGGGCTCGGGCTGCGCCGCAGGCTCCGCACCCGCTGAGAGGTTCGTTGCCGGCCCGCGCCGCGCCGTAAACGCCCCGCCGTCGCGGCGGCGGTATGTGAGGCGTTCAACTCAGACCAACCGACCGACCCCCCTGTGGCGTGAGCAACCGCTGAGCGGCTGCGCCGAAGGCGAGCCCGATCGTCGTCCACAGCGTCAGACTGATCCCGAGCGACGCGAGCCGGAAGCGGTAGAGCACATCCGCCGGGAACCCGCCGGGCGTCTCGTCGAACGTCGGCAGGATGAGCTCGGTCACCCCGACGACGACGACGAATCCGGCCAGGGCGACGAGCGCCGCGTTCCACGCCCCGAGGCGCGGCAGCAAATGGCGGCGGATGCGTGCGGCGGCGATGGCGCCAAGCACGGAGATGGCGATCATGAGGAAGTAGGCGACGGTGCGGCGTCCGAGCGTGTCGGGGTTGCCGATCGTTGGCGGGTTGGCCGGGTACTTCGTGAAGGGCATGAAGGTGATCGTCAGGTAGGCACCGCCGGCGAGGAGCGCGGCCGTGGCACGCGGGCCCATCGCACCGATGCGGCCGTAGGCATAGGCGAAGGCGAGGGAGAAGATCCCGCCGAGGGCGACTCCCACGACGACGGTCCCGGTCAGCAGACCGAATGAGCGCTGCAGCCCGCGTGAGACGAGTGCGCGGCCCTCGGGCTCGTCGTGCAGGCGCGCGAGCTGGTTCTCGAAGTCGATGGCGTGCTGGACCTGCGGCTCGCCGAACATGCGCGAGAACACGTACGCGAGCAGCCCGGCCAGGAGCCCGACCAGCATGCCCCGCACGAGCAGGGGTCGCGTCACGGCCGGACCCTAGTGGCAGGGAAAGCCGAGCAGGTGCCGCGCGTCGTGCGCCCACTCGTGCACGCTGCTGCCGCCGACGAGTGACGCGGCGCCCTGCTCGGCGCCGACGAAGTACAGGAGCAGCATCAGCAGGATGCCGGCGAACAGCGCGTAGGGGACCAGCTCGCGGGCAGACACCACCGGAAGCGGCGGGGCTGCTGCTCCTCGTTCGACGATCGCTTCAGACATATGTTCGGCCTTCCTGCGGGATCACGCGTCCCGTCGTTCGGTGATGGGCCGTGTGGCGGAGCAGTGTCTGGCTCCCGGCTCTTGTGAGCCGATCACAGTGGCGCGACCGCGCCGGTATCGCACCGGCTTCCTCGCTCCGCTACACGTCCCGCGCAGCATAGTCGCGGCGGCGGCGGGCGACAAATGGGCTGGCGAGGAGCACGGTTATGCTGGCCGCAATGCACCCAGGTCGTGCCGCTCACCCGGCCGTCGTGGCACGCCCGCTCGCCGATCGTTGCCCCGGTGTCCTTCGCCTGCACCCGTCCGGGGATGGGCTTCTGGCTCGTGTGCGCCTTCCCGGCGGGGTGCTCCCGGCCTCCGCCGTCGCCGCCATCCGGCAGGCGGCGGGCCTCGGTAACGGCCTGCTCGAGCTGACCTCGCGCGCGAACCTGCAGATCCGCGGGCTCTGCGAGGACGCGGGCCCCGGCGTAGCCGATCTGCTGTGGTCCTGCGGGCTGTTGCGCTCGCTGGAGCACGACCGCGTGCGCAACATCGCGGCCAGCCCGTTCGGTGGCCGCGCGCTCGCCGCGCTCGCGCCCACCGACGCGCTCGTCGCTGCCCTCGACGCTGGGCTTTGTGGCGAGCCCGATCTCAGCGCCCTGCCGGGTCGCTTCCTGTTTGCCGTCGACGACGGCGGGGGCGCAGTGGGTGGCCGTGTCGCGGATGTCGCGCTCGTAGCCGAGGCGGGCGGTCGCTTCCGTCTCGTCCTGTCCGGCGTGGCCACCGACCGCTGCGGCGATGCGGCGCTCGCCCTCGACGCCGCACGTGCGTTCCTCGCCCTCTCGACCGACGCAGCCGGCGGCTGCGCCTGGCGGATCGCCGACCTGCCCGATGGCGCGGCGCGGGTGGCCGCCCGCCTCGGCGCGACGCTGTTGAGCGGCGCTGCCGCCGCCCAGCTCCCGCGACTGCCGGACGTGCCGGCGCTCGGCGTGTCCGAGCAGGCCGACGGGCGCCGGGCCGTTACGGCGCTGCCGCCGCTGGGTCGTTTGGACGTCGAGATGCTCGATGCGATCGCCAGCTTGGCGGGCGACGACGTGCGCCTCTCGCCGCGACGGACGCTGAGCTTCCTCGACGTCGACGGGAGCGATGCCCCGGGGCTGCTGAGCGCCCTCGAGGACGCCGGCTTCGCCACGTCGCCGCGCTCGGGCTGGTCGGGGCTGTCGGCCTGCGCGGGCACGGGGGCGTGCGCACGCGCCCGTCTTGACGTCCGGGCCGCCGCGAGCGCCCGTGCCCAGGTGCGTGCCCGCGCCGCCGCCGCTGAGCACTGGTCGGGCTGTGAGCGCGACTGCGGGCGCCCGGCCGGCGCCGTCACGGTCACCGCACACGCCGACCGCCTGACCATCGAGGGCTCCGCCGTGGACCGCACGGTCCCCGACGGGCCCGCCGCCATCGCTCTGCTCGGATCAAGGGCGTGAGCGACTACATCCGCGACGGCGCGGAGATCTACCGCCGCTCGTTCGCGACGATCCGCGCCGAGTCCGACCTCGACGGTCTCGACCCCATCCTCGAGCGCGTCGTCGTCCGGATGATCCACGCCTGCGGCATGGTCGATCTCGTCGGCGACCTCGCGGCCTCCGCCGGCTTCGGCGCGGCCGGAGCCGAGGCGCTCTCAGCCGGCGCGCCGATCCTGTGCGACACCTCGATGGTCGCCTCGGGCGTCACGCGGGCCCGCCTGCCGGCCGACAACGAGGTCGTGTGCACACTGACGGACCCGCGCGTGCCCGGCCTGGCCGCGGAGATGGGCACGACGCGCACCGCCGCGGCTCTGGAGCTGTGGCGCGAGCGCCTGGCCGGCTCGGTCGTCGTGGTCGGCAACGCGCCGACGGCGCTGTTCCGGCTGCTGGAGCTCGTCGACGAGGGCGTGGCGCCTCCGGCCGCGGTGATCGGCGTGCCGGTCGGCTTCATCGGCGCGGCCGAATCCAAGGCGGCGCTGGCCGAGCACGGCGGCGGCCTCGAGCACGTGGTCGTCCACGGCCGGCGCGGGGGCAGCGCGATCGCCGCGGCCGCCGTCAACGCGCTGGCCAGCCCGGCGCAATGACGCCTGGGCGGCTCTTCGGCGTCGGGGTGGGCCCCGGCGATCCCGACCTCGTGACGGTCAAGGCGGCGCGCATCATCGGCGCGGCGGACGTCATCGCGTTCCCCATCGCGCCGCGCGCGACCGCGACCGGGGTCGCCCGGACGATCGCGCTGTCACACATGCGCCCAGGCGTCCTCGAGCTGCCGATGACCTACCCGATCACGGTCGAGGAGTCCGATCACCCCGGTGGCTACGAGGGGGCGATCGCCGAGTTCTACGACGCAAGCGCCGCGGGGATCGCAACGCACCTCGATGCCGGGCGCGACGTCGTCGTGCTCTGCGAGGGCGACCCGTTCTTCTACGGCTCCTACATGTACATCCACGACCGCCTGGCTGATCGCTACGTGACCGAGGTCGTGCCGGGCGTCACCTCCTTCAGCGCCGCGGCGGCGGCGGCGGGCACGCCCCTGGTCAAGCGCGACGACGTGCTGACGGTGCTGCCGGGCACGCTGCCCGCGGACGAGCTGGCGACGCGGCTGCGCGCGGCCGACGGCGCGGTCGTGATGAAGCTGGGGCGGACGTTCCCGGCGGTGCGCGAGGCCGCCGAGGCCGCCGGGGTGGCGCAGCGCGCGGTCTACGTCGAGCGCGCGAGCTCGCCGACGCAGCGCACGGCGCCGCTGCGCGAGGTCGACGCCGCCACGGTGCCGTACATGTCGCTCGTGCTCGTGCCCACCGCGGACGGGATCGAGTTGCCTTCGCCGCCGCCGGCGGGCCGCGTCACGGTCGTCGGGCTCGGCCCCGCGGGGGCGCAGTGGCTGACGCCCGAGGCCCGGGCCGAGCTGGCCGAGGCCGACGTGCTCATCGGCTACAAGACCTACGTCGACCGGGTGCCCCTGCGCCGCGGCCAGCAGCGCTTCGCCACCGACAACCGCGTCGAGGCCGACCGCGGCCGCCACGCCCTGGAGCTCGCCGCGGACGGTGCGCGCGTGGCTGTCGTCTCCTCCGGCGACCCGGGCATCTTCGCCATGGCCTCCGCCGTGCTCGAGTCACTCGACGGTGCCGAGGGGGCGCTCGCCGGCGTCGAGGTGCGCGTCGTGCCCGGACTGTCGGCGATGCAGGCCGCGGCGGCACGCGTCGGGGCGCCGCTCGGGCACGACTTCGCGGTCATCTCGCTGTCGGACATCCTCAAGCCGTGGGCGGTGATCGAGCGCCGCCTGGAGGCCGTCGCCGGTGCGGACATGGCCGTGGCGCTCTACAACCCCGCCTCCAAGGACCGTCGCGAGCAGCTGGACCGTGCGCTGGAGGTGCTAGCCCGACACCGCGCGCCGGCCACTCCGGTCGTCGTCGCGCGGGCCGTGGGCTCCGATGCGGAGGCCGTCAGCGTCGTCACGCTCGGTGCGCTCGACCCCGGCGTGGTCGACATGCGCACGTTGCTCATCGTGGGCGCCTCGACGACACGGGTCATCCACGCCCCTGATGGCGGCGCGGATCGCGTCTACACGCCTCGCACCTACCCCGAGGTGTGACGCTCGGCCCAGGCGGCGGCCTCGGCGACCGTGCGCACGGTCGCGACGGCCCCGCGGGGCGGGCGTCGGACGACGACGACGGGCAGCCCGCGCTCGCGCGCCGCGGCGAGCTTGGCGTCGGTCAGCGGGCCGCCGCTGTCCTTGGTGACGACGACGTCGATGTCGTGCTCGGCGATCAGCGCGCGCTCGCCGTCCAGGGTGTACGGGCCGCGGTCCAGCAGCACCTCGTGGTGCGGCGGCAGCGCCACCTCGGGCGGGTCCACGCAGCGGATGAGGTACCAGCGGTCGCCGTCGCCCGCGAACGCCGCGAGACCTTGGCGCCCGGTGGTCAGCAGCACGCGCCTGGCCCCGAGCTGTGCCAGCGCGGCGGCTGCCGCAGACAGGTCGTCGACCCAGTGCCAGCGGTCGCCGTCACCGGCCGACCAGCCGAGACGCTCGAGGCGCAGCAGCGGCACGTGCGCGTCGGCCGTGGCCTCGGTGGCCGACGCCGAGATGCGCTGGGCGAACGGATGGGTGGCGTCGACCACGGCGGCGATCCGCTCGGCCTCCAGCCATCGTGCGAGCGCCTCGGGACCACCGAAGCCGCCGATGCGCACCTCGCCTGCGGGTAGGCGCGGGCGCGCCACGCGGCCCGCCAGCGAGGAGACGGCGGGCACGCCCGCCGCGTCGAGCTGCTGCGCAAGCGCCCGGGCCTCGGCCGTTCCGCCGAGGATGAGGACGCGGGCGCTCACGCGCAGCGGCGCAGGAGGTAGATGTCGAAGATCCAGCCCTTGTCGGCCTTGGCCTGAGCGCGCAGCCGCGCGATCTCGCCGGCGACCTCGGCCAGCGGGCCGCTGACGAGCAGCTCGTCCTCGGTGCCGAGGTAGGCGCCCCAGTAGATGTGCAGGTCGGTGGGGTCCAGCGTGGCGAACGTCACGCCGGCGTCGAGCATCACGACGACGTCGTCGACATCGGCCGGCATGCCGCCGGCGAGCAGCCGGGCGGGGGTGACGAGCACGGCACGGCCGACGCGGTTGAGCGCGATGCGATGACGGGCCGTCAGGGCGTGCAGCGAGCTGACGCCGGGGATGACGTCCAGGTCGAACGCCAAGGCGCCGCGCTCGGCGATCTCCTGCACGACGGCCAGCGTGGACTCATACAGCGACGGATCACCCCAGACGAGGAACGCCCCGGTCTCGCCGTCAGCCAGCTCGTCGCGCAGCGCCGCCGCCCACAGTGCGACGCGCTCCTCGCGCCAGCGCGCGACGGCCGCCCGGTAGTCGGGGGCCTCGCGCCACGGCCGCGGCGGGTCGGCCAGCTCGACGGTGCGGTGCGGGCCCGCGGTGCGGTGGCGGTCGACGACCGCGCGCCGCAGGGCGACGAGCTCGTCGGCACCATGCTTGGTGACGACGAAGAGGACGTCGAACACGTTGAGGGCGGCGACGGCCTGCACGGTGACGTGGTCGGGATCGCCCGCGCCGATCCCGATGAGCAGCAGCCGCCGCACGCCTACGGCGCCGGCTCGCCGCGGTCGCGCGCCTTGGAGTACAGATGGCTGTCGCGAAAGCCGCGGGCCGCGAGCGCGGGGCCGATGAGGATCGTCGCCGTGCGCGTGATGCCGGCCTCGCGCACGAGGCCGGCGATGGTGGCGACCGTTCCGCGCAGGACGAGCTCGTCGGGCCAGCTGGCGCGCGCCACGACGGCCGCCGCGCAGTCCTCGCCGTAGTGCGGCGCGACGGTGGCGGCGATCTCGTCGATGGCCTGCGTGCCGAGGTGGATCACGAGCGTCGTGCGGTGGGCGGCGAGGCCGGCGAGCTCCTCGCCCGCCGGGATGGCCGAGGCGCGCTTGCCGTAGCGCGTGAGGATCACGGTCTGGGCGACCTCGGGAACGGTCAGCTCGCAGCGCAGGGCGGCAGCCGCAGCGGCGAAGGCGGGGACGCCGGGGGTGACGTCCCACGGGATCTGAAGCTCGTCGAGGCGGCGCATCTGCTCGGCGGCGGCGCTGTAGATCGACAGGTCTCCGGAGTGCAGGCGCGCGACGTCGAGCCCGGCGCCGTGGGCCGCGACGTACTCGGCGACGATCTCGTCGAGCTGGAGGTGCTGGGTGTCAACGAGCCGGGCGCCCGCGGGGGCGTGGGCGAGGATCTCCTCGGGCACGAGGGCGCCCGCGTAGAGGCAGACCGGGGCGGCGGCGATGAGCTGCTGCCCGCGGAGCGTCAGCAGGTCGGGGGCACCGGGGCCCGCGCCGATGAAGTGGACGGTGGCGGGGATGGCGGGTGGTCAGCGCTCCTTGGTGGCGGACCACTGCACGACGGTCATCTGCGCGCGCCAGCCGGTGAAGCCCCCGACGGGGTCGGCGTGGGCGACGTCGATCCGGGTGAGGGTGCCACCGCGATCGCGTTGCGCGGCGAGCACGGCCTGCTCGCTCTCCAGCGTGACGGTGTTGGCGACGATCCGGCCGCCGGCGCCCAGCGCGTCCCAGCAGGCGTCGAGCAGGCCGGGGGCGGTGATGCCGCCGCCGACGAAGACCACGGCGGGCGCGGGGAGATCGCGTAGCGCCTCGGGGGCGGCGCCGGTGACGACGCGCAGCTGCGGGACGCCGAGCGTCAGCGCGTTGGCGGCGATCCGCACGGCGCGATCCTCGCGGGGCTCGACGGCGACGGCGCCCGCGGTGGGCTCCGCGCGCAGCCACTCGATGGCGATCGAGCCGTTGCCCGCGCCCACGTCCCACAGCAGCTCGCCCGGCCGCGGGCCGAGCGCGGCCACGGTGATCGCGCGGACGTGGCGTTTGGTGAGCTGGCCGTCGGAAGCGAAGGCGTCGTCGGGCAGGCCGGGCGTCGTTGGGTGATCGGGCGCGCCGGCGACGGTCACGGCAACGAGGTGCAGCGGATCGGCGGGCTGGCCGGTTGCCTGCGCGGCGGTCGTGTCGGTGCGGGTCTCGTCCGGGCCGCCGAGCTGCTCGAGCACGGTAAGGGCGCTCGCGCCGAAGCCGCGGTCGGTGAGCACCCGGGCCAGCCTCGCCGCGCCATCGGTGCCCGTCACGTAGGCGACGATGCGCCGGCCGCGCTGCAGTGCCCGCGCGACGACCTCGGGCGGTCGCCCGACGGCGCTGACGAGCTCGACCTCGCTCTGCGCCCAGCCCATTCGCGCGCAGGCCAGCGCGAAGGCCGACGGGTGGGGCAGCACGCGGACGCCGTCGGCGCCCGCGCGGCGGACGAGGCTCGTCCCGACGCCGTGGAGCATCGGGTCGCCGCTGGCGAGCACGGCGGCGTCGCCGTGCTCGCCGGCCGCCAGCGCGTCGAGCATCGGCTCCATCGGCGACGGCCAGGGCCGGCGCTCGGCCGCGACGCCGGGCGCCAGCAGGTCGAGCTGGCGCTGAGAGCCGACGATGAGCGGTGCGTCTGTCAGCGCGGCGCGGGCGGCGTCACCGAGCCCCGCCCAGCCGTCGGCGCCGATGCCGACCACGGTGAGCGTCACGCCGGGACCCCGACGGCGGCGGTCACGGCCGCGGCGACGCGGGCGTTGGCCGCCGGGTCGCGGGCGGTGATCCGCACATGGCGGGCGTCGAGGCCGGGGAACGAGGCGGCGGGCCGCACGGCGATGCGCTGCGCGCGCAGGGCGGCCACGAGCCCCGCCCCGTCAGGGGTCTCGACGAGCACGAAGTTCGCGGCGCCGGGCCAGACGCGGCGCAGGCCCGGGACCGCGCTCAGGCGTGCCTCGAGGTCGCGGCGTTGCTCGTCGGCACGTTCGGCGATCGCGGCCAGCTCGGCCGGGTGTGCCGACGCGGCGACGAGCACGGCGAGGGCCAGCGCGTTGGCCGACCATGGCGGACGCACCGCGCGCAGACGCTCGGCAAGCGCGGGCGGCGCGATCGCGTAGCCCACCCGCAGGCCGGGGACGCCGAGCGCCTTGGTCAGCGAGCGCACGACGATCACGTCTGAAAGCGCGGTGCCGGCGAGCGATCCGGGCTCGCCGGGGACGAGGTCCATGAACGCCTCGTCGACGACGACGGTCCGGCCGGGGCGGCGCAGCGCGAGCAGGGCCGTCTGCGGATCCAGTGTGCCGCTCGGCGACGCGGGGTGCCCGACGATCACGAGGTCGGCCGCGTCGGGGACCCGGGCCGGATCCAGCGCGAAGTCCTCAGCGGGCTCACGCGCCACGCGGACGACCTCGGTGCCGTGGGCGCGCAGGCCGGCCTCGGCCTCGGTGAACGCCGGGTGCACGACGGCGGCCAGGCGCGGGCGCAGGGCAGGGCCCAGCAGCCACAGCGCCTCCGCGGCACCGTTGGAGGGGACGATCTCGCCCGGGTCGCGGCCGTGGCGCGCGGCCAGCGCGGCGATCGCGTCGTCCTCGGACGGGTAGCGCGAGGCGTCGTCGTCCAGCGCCCGCTGCAGCGCCGTGCGCAGCCACGGCGGTGGGCCGCCGGCGACGACGTTGACCGCGTGGTCGGCGTCACCGGGGCGCACGTCGCGATCGCCGTGGCGGCGCAGGGCCGGGTCTGCGGGGGGCGGCGTCCCGGCGATGGTGAGCGCGCGTCCGGCCACGACGAGGACGACCTGGTCGGCGTCACGGGCCAGGCGTTGGGTCGCCGCGCCGAGGAGGTCCAGCCACGCGCGCGAGCCCGCGTCGGCGGGCAGCACGCCCCCGCCGGCCTGTTCGGCGACGACGATCGCGGCGCCGGCGCCGGCGAGCGCCCGGGCGGCGGCGTCGACCTCGGCGAGAAGGGCCGGGCCGGCGCCGGCCGGCGCACCCGGGTCCTTGAAGGCGCCGGCGTGGTGCAGCCGGGTGGCGATCCACGGCCCGAGGCCGTCGAGCAGGATGCATTCGCCCGCGCCGTCGGCGAGCACAGCGCAGAGCGAATCCCCCGTCTCCACGGTGCGCCAGCCGGCCGGGCGCCGCGCAACGTGGACGGCGATCCGCTCACCCATCCAGACGTCGCCGCCGTCGGCGGTCGCGACGTAGCGGACCGGTAGCCCGGTGGCCGCGGCGAGCGCCTCCGCGTGAGCGCTCTTGCCCGAGCGGGTGCCGCCGATGACGACGGTCAGGCTCACGCCGGCGTGGCGTGGAGGGCGGCGGGCGCACCGATCGCGGCGGCGGCGGCGAAGGCCTGCGCGATCTCGGGATGCGCGGCCCAGTGCACGTGCAGGTAGCCGGCCTGCACGCCGCCGCGCACCATGCCCTCCGCGCGCTCGAAGGTGCGCGTCGACAGCCGCCATGCCGACAGGGCCTCAGGATCGAGGGACTCCACCTTGGAGTAGTGGAACTCGTGGCCGCGAACCGCCTGGCCCTGGGCGAGCCACGGCGTGCTGGCGGTGGCCACCGCCTCGCGGTAGCCGAGCGTGAGGCGCCGGCCCATGACGGCGAGGGCGGGCAAGGCCCCGCACATCTCGTGGTCGTCCAGGCGTTCGCAGAGGTAGAGCAGGCCGCCGCACTCGGCCAGCACCGGGCGCCCCGACGCGGCGAACGCGCGGACCTGCTCGCGCAGGGGCACGTTGGCCGCGAGTTGCTCGCCGAAGACCTCGGGGAAGCCGCCGGCGAGGACGAGCGCCCCGGTGTCCTCGGGCAGCGCGGCGTCGGCCATCGGGTCCACGCCCACGAGCTCGGCGCCGGCGCCCTGCAGCAGCTCGAGGTTCTCCTGGTAGTGGAAGGAGAAGGCCGGCCCGCGCGCGATGGCGATGCGCGTGCCGGCCGCGACGGGGGCCTCGGCCTCGGGCGACCAGGCCGGCCCGGAGGTCCGGGGTGCGCGGTTGGCGAGGCGCACGACCCCGTCGAGATCGGCGTGCACGGCCATCGCGGAAGCCAGCGCATCCAGCGCCACGCGCGCGCTGTCCTCGCGCTCGGCGACAGGGACGAGGCCGAGGTGACGCTCCGGCGTGACGACGCGCTGGTCGCGGCGCAACGCCCCGAGCACGGGCAGCCCGCTGCCCTCGACCGCCTCGCGCAGCAGCTGCTCGTGGATGTCGGAGCCGACCTTGTTGAAGATCACGCCCGCGACGTCGACATCGGGGTCGAAGGTGCGGAAGCCGTGGACCATCGCGGCGGCCGAGCGGGCCATCGAGGAGGCGTCCAGGACGAGCAGGACCGGTGCGTCCAGCAGCTTGGCGACGTGCGCGGTCGAGGCGAGCTCGCCCCGGCCCGAGGCGCCGTCGAAGAGCCCCATCACGCCCTCGATGACCGCGATGTCCGCGCCCAGCGAGCCATGGCGCACGAGCGGCGCGATCAGCTCGGGGCCGCTGAGGAACGCGTCGAGGTTGCGCCCCGGCCGGCCCGAGGCGAGCGCGTGATGGCTGGGGTCGATGAAGTCGGGGCCGACCTTGAAGCCCTGCACGGTGAGCCCGCGGGCGCGCAGCGCGCCGATCAGGCCGCAGGCGACGGTCGTCTTGCCCGCGCCCGAGCTCGTGCCGGCCACGACGATGCGCGCGATCACGCAGGCACCAGGCTCGTCGTGAGGTCGTCGACCGGCAGGTGAGCGACGGCGCGCTCGGTGAGGCGTCCGCCGGTCCCGGCGCCGCCGCTCCCGTCCCAGCGCAGGTGCGGCACCGGGTCGGCGTCGTGCGTGCCGGTCGCCGGATCGCAGCCGTGGTCGGGGCAGACGCGCAGCACCGCGCCGGCGCGCGCGCACGCGGCGGCCAGCGGCGCGACGAGCTCGCGGTCGGCGCGCTCCAGGAACGCGACCTTGGCGGCGGCGTCACGGACGTGTGCGGCCTCGTCGGCGCCGGCGACGTGCACGACGACCCGCGCGGCGCCCTCGTCGAGGGCCGTGACGGCCGCGGAGGCCTTCGCGGCCAGGTCGGTCTCCGGCGTGCCCGTCGCGCCGGTGGGGACGACGACCGTCGCGCCCATCAGCGTGGCGAGTCCCGCCGCGGCCCCCCGGGCGGCGACCACGACGGTTTCCGGGCCCAGGCCGCCGGGCACGGGCGCGCCGGATGACCAGACGGTCAGATGCGGGGCAGCGGTTGCCGCGGCGGGCGCGGCACCCGGGCCGACGAGCAGCAGGCGGTGGCCGGCAAGGCGGTGCACAGCATGGCCCGGTGCTGCGGCGGCCAGGGCGAGGGCGGCACGCTCGGTTGCCGCGGCGTCGGCGCGCGCCCCCTTCTCGTCGCGGACGTCGACCCGCCACGCGCCGTCGGTCGCGAGCGCGATCCCGTGGGCGGCCGCCTCGACGTGCGCTCGGTCCACGGGTGCGTCAGGCACCGAGCCCAGGAGGACGGGAATCGCTGCCTCCGAGCCCGCGGGCAGCCCGGCGGGAACAGTGCGCACCCGCGCGAGCTCGCCGTCGCGGGCGAGGGCGTCCAGTGCGGGGGTCCGCGCGCGTTGCAGGCTCGTCGGCCGCGCGCCGTCCCAGGGCTCGCTAGCGCCGTCGAGGATCACGAGCAGCTCTACCACTCGATCCCCTGCTGGCCGCGGATGCCCTGCTCCATCTGGTGCTTGACGAGCGTGACCTCCGAGACGAGGTCGGCCGCGTCGATCAGCGCCTGCGGCGCGTCGCGGCCGGTGATGACGATGTGCTGGAAGCCCGTGCGGTTGGTGAGCACCTCGACGACCTCGCCGACGTCGACCCACCCCCACTTCAGCGGGTAGGTGAACTCGTCGAGCAGCAGGAACTCGTAGCGCTCCTCCGCGACGAACTGCTTCACCTGCTCCCAGCCGGCCTTGGCCAGGTCCGCGGACTCCACGAGGTCCTTGGAGATCCAGGACCACCCGTCGCCCATCTTCATCCAGTCGATGCCGCCCAGCGCCTCGGCCGCGCGCTGCTCGCCGACCTTCCACTTGCCCGACTTGATGAACTGCACCACCCCGCAGCGGTAATCGCGGTTCCAGGATCGCAGCAGCATCCCGAAGGCCGAGGTCGACTTCCCCTTGCCGTTGCCGGTGACGACGACGAGCAGCGGCCGGTCGCGCGGCTTGCGCCGGCGCGGCTCGGCGGTGCCGCGGTCGCCCGGTGCGTGCGGGACGTCTACGCCTGGGGCCGAGTTGCGCGCCAGTGCGGCGGCGTCGCCGATGGGGCGCTCGATCGGCGCGTCCTCGGGATCCTGGGAGGACGAGGCGCCGCGCAGCGAGCACTTCGCGACGTAGCCGGGCGGGCGCTCGGCCGGGGTCTCGGGGGCGGTCTTCTCGCTCATGCGGCGCTCCTGTGGTGGTCGGGACGACGGTGGGCCTCGGCGGCCTCGGGCGCGACGAGGCGGGTCAGGTCGGCGCCGGCGGCACCGGCGAGGTCGGCGGCGAGGCCGAGGTGGACGTTGCCCTCCTCGAGGTCGACCACCACGGTGCGGTCGGCGGCGGCGACGACGCGGGCCAGTGCCCGGCGCGCGGCGCCCTCGGGATCGGTGGCGCGGCCGTCGGTGAGCAGCACGGCGATGCGGGCCCGCCCGGCGAGCAGGCTCCGGTCCACGTCCTCCAGCAGCGCGGCCGCGTGGGCGATGCCGGCGGCCAGCGGTGTGCGCCCGCCGACCGGGAGGTGGCGCGCGGCGGCGGCCGCGTGCTCCAGGGCAGCGCCGGGGGTGACGAGCGTACGCGCGCCGCCGCCACCGAACGCCACGACGGCCACGAGGTCACGGCGCCCGTAGGCGCGGCGCACGGCGGCCTCCAGCGCGCCCTTGACGCGCGCGAGGCGGCGCTGTGCGGCCATGGAGCCGCTGGTGTCGACGATGAGGCACAGCAGCGCGCCGCGCCCCCCGCCCGTGATCGCGGTGTGCGGGCGCGCGTCGCCGCGCAGTGCGGCGAGGATCGTCGGCAGCACGGCGACCGGGTCGTCGTCGCGGGCGGGACGCGCGTCGAGGACGGCGAGGTTGCCGCCGGGGGCGCGGCCGCTGGGGCGTGGTGCGGCTCCGCGGGCACGTCCGCCGCGGTGCAGCAGCAGTGCGGCCTCCGGCAGGCGTGAGGGCAGCGCCGCGGGGGAGCTGAGGTGTGGCGGCAGGTCGGGCCCGGACGGCGGAGGCTGCGAGCCGGGGGAGGGCGGCGGCCCCGCGAGGTCGGGATCGGGCGACCACGAGGGTTGCGGCGGCGGTGGCGTGCCGTTCTCGGTGGGTGGGGGCATCGGGCCGGCATCGGACTCGGCCTGCGCCTGGTCCGCTTCGGGCTCACCGGCCTCCTCGAGCGCCTCGTCGATCGATGGGTCGCGCCCGTCGGGGGGCGGGGCCAGCGGGTCGCGACGCAGGCGGTGGCGCAGCGCGAGGTGCGCGGCACGATCGACGTGGGCGTCGCCCACCTCGCCGGCGCCGTCCAGCGCGGCCAGCGCGCGAGCCGCCTGTGCGCAGACGAGGTCGCCACGCACGCCGTCGAGGTCGAGCTGCGTGCAGACCGAGGAGATCCGCAGCAGGACGCGCTCGCTGATCGTCACGGACCCGACCAGCGCCCGCGCCGCGGCGATGCGGTCCGCCATGACGCGCTCGGCATCGGCCCAGCGCGCCGAGAACGCCTCGGGCGCGGTGTCGAAGTCCATGCGCCGGCGCACGATCGCCGCGCGCGTCGAGGGATCGCGCGGTCCGGTCACCTCGACGCCGAGCCCGAAGCGGTCCAGCAGCTGCGGGCGCAGCTCGCCCTCCTCGGGGTTCATCGTGCCGACGAGCAGGAAGCGCGCGTCCTGCACCACGCTCACGCCGTCGCGCTCGACCGTGACCTCACCCGAGGCGGCGGCATCCAGCAGCGCGTCGACGAGGTGGTCGGGGAGCAGGTTGACCTCGTCGACGTAGAGCACGCCGCCGTCGGCGCGGCCGAGCAACCCGGCCTCGACGCGGTGCTCGCCCTCCAGCGCGGCGCGCAGGTCCAGCGTGCCCACGAGCCGGTCCAGCGTCGCGCCGAGCGGCAGCTCGACCAGCGGCGCCGGCTGCGTCGCGCCCGCCGACGCCCCGAGCATCGGTGAGAGCGCCCGCACCGCGGTTGACTTCGCCGTGCCGCGCTCACCGCGCACGAGCACGCCCCCGACCACCGGGTGCACGGCGCACACCAGCAGCGCCTCGACGAGGTCCTCCTGGCCGACGATCGCTGACAGCGGATAGGCGGGACGGCGGGCCATCAGGCGGTCGCGCCCTCCAGCTGATCCTCGAGGGCGAGGTAGCGCGTCCGAATCTCGCCGAGCATCTCGTCGGACGGCTCGCTCCACATGCCGCGCTCAGCGGCCTCCAGCAGCTTCTCGGCGATCCCCCGCGCCGCCCACGGGTTGGCCTGGTCCATGAACGCGGCGACATCGGCGTCGAGCAGGTACTTCGCCGCGACCTGCTCGTACATCCAGTCCGAGGCGACGTCCGTGGTCGCGTCGTAGCCGAAGAGGTAGTCCACCGTGGCAGCCAGCTCGGCGGCGCCCTTGAAGCCGTGGCGCACCATCGAGCCGATCCAGTGTGGGTTGGCCACGCGGGCGCGGAAGATGCGCCGCGTCTCCTCGGCGAGGGTGCGGACCTTGACCAGCTCGGGGTCGGAGCTGTCGCCGAGGTACGCGGCAGGCTCGCGGCCGCTGAGCCGGCGGATCGTCGCGACCATGCCGCCGTGGTACTGGTAGTAGTCGTCGCTGTCGAGGTGGTCGTGCTCGCGCGAGTCGACGTTCTTGACCGCCACCTCGATCTGCTCGAAGCAGCGGCGCATCGCCGGGCCGGCCGCGATGCCGTGCAGGCCGCGCCCGTAGGCGAAGCCGCCCCACGATTCGTAGACCGCGGCGAGGTCCGCGTCGTCGCGCCAGTCACGCGTCTCGAGAAGCTGGCTGAGGCCCGCGCCGTAGGTCCCGGGCTTGGAGCCGAAGATGCGCGTCGTCGAGCGCCGCCACGCCTCGGCCTCGTCGAGCTCACCGGCCAGCGCCGCCGCGTCGGACCGCGCGTGCTTGGCGACGAAGTTCTGCTCGTCGGGTTCGTCGAGGCCCGCGACGAGCGTCACCGCGTCGTCGAGCAGGCCGATCAGGTGGGGGAACGCGTCACGGAAGAACCCCGAGATGCGCAGCGTCACGTCCACGCGCGGGCGCCCCAGTTCCTCCAGCGAGACGACCTCCAGACCGGTCACGCGCCGCGAGGACTCGTGCCACGTGGGGCGCACGCCGAGCAGCGCCAGGACCTCGGCCGCGTCGTCGCCCTGCGTGCGCATCGCGGCCGTGCCCCACGCGACGAGGCCGACCATCTCCGGCAGCGCGCCGGTGTCGGCGACGTGGCGCTCCAGCACCGCCTCGGCGAGCTTGACGCCGGTCGCGTAGGACAGCTCGGACGGCAGGGCGCGCGGATCGACGGAGTAGAAGTTGCGGCCGGTCGGCAGCACGTCCAAGCGCCCGCGCGTCGGGGCACCCGACGGACCGGCGGGGATGTGGCGGCCGCGCAGCGCGCCCAGCACGTTGGTCATCTCGTCGGTGCTCTGGCGCAGTCGCGGCACGATCTGGCCGGCCGCGAATCGCAGCGCAGACACGACGCCCGCGTCATCACGGCCGAGCACGGAGCGACACAGCTGGACGGCGAGCGCGGGGTCCCAGTCGTGCTCGGAGAGCTCGATCAGCAGCGCGTGCTGAGCCTCCTCGAGGCGGTCGAGCAGGTCGCTGCCGCGATAGGCGGTGCCCGGGAAGCGGGCGAGCAGGTCGACACTTCGCGATGGGTCGACCTTCACGCCGGGCGCGGCCACGAGCGCCGGCTCGTCCAGCCCGAACGCCGCGGCGACGGCGCGGCGCAGCCCTGGGACGTTGCCGCTGCCGTGGCGGCCGATCGCCGCGACGAGTCCGCGCAGGTGCGGGCCCTCGGGGACGATGCCGAGCACGTGCAGCCCGTCCTTGATCTGCACGTCCTTGACCTCGCAGAGATAGCCGTCGAGGTGCTCGACGAGCTCGCCCGCGTCGCCCGGCTTCCCGGAGATGCCCAGATCCTCCTGGAGGTTGGCCGCCTCGATCGCCGTCCAGATCTGCGCGCCCAGACCGGGCAGCTTGGAGGGATCGAGCACCTCCAGCCGGGCGTACTCGTCCATCAGCGCCTCGAGGTCGGCGAGCTCGTCGTAGCTTTCGGCGCGCATCATCGGCGGCACGAGGTGGTCGATGACGACCGCGTGCGCGCGGCGCTTGGCCTGCGCGCCCTCACCCGGGTCGTTGACGACGAACGGGTAGACGAGCGGCATCGAGCCCAGCGCGGCGTCCGGCGCGCACGACGCGCTGAGCGCGAGCATCTTGCCGGGTGTCCATTCCAGCGTCCCGTGCTTGCCGAGGTGCACGATCGCGTCGGCGCCCCAGTGATGGTCGATCCAGCGGTACGCGGCCATGTAGTGGTGGGCGGGCGCGAGCTCGGGGTCGTGGTAGATGCCGACCTGGTCGTCGCCGTAGCCGCGCGGCGGCTGGATGAGCACGACGACGTCGCCGAACTCGAGGCCGGCGACGATCAGGTCCCCGCCGGGGGATGCGGTCGCGCTCGTGTCGAGGTAGCGGTCGCCCGGCGCTTCGCCCCACTGCGCGACCATCGAATCGGTGAGCTTGGGCTCGAGGGTCGTGTACCAGTCGAGGTAGTCGGCGGTGGAGATGCGCAGCGGCGCGGCGGCGAGCAGCTCGTCGGTGAGGAACTCGGGGTCGTGGCCACCCGCGGCGATCAGCGCGTGCATCAGCGCGTCGCCGTCGGCGGGGATGTCGCGCACGTCGATGCCGTCGGCCTGGAGCTGGTGAAGCAGGCCGATCGCGCTTGCCGGCGTGTCGAGGCCGACGGCCATGCCGATGCGCGCGTGCTTGGTCGGGAAGGCGGTGAGGACGATGGCGATCTTGCGCCGCGTGCCGGGGTCGCGCAGGCGCGCGTGACGCAGGACCAGGCCGGCCAGGCGGTCGCAGCGCTCGGCATCGGCGACGTAGCGCGGCACCGCGACGCCGACCGGTGAGTCCTCGAGCTCGCGCTCCTTGAAGGAGATCGGGCCGCCGATGATGCGCCCGTCGAACTCCGGGATCGCGACCTGCGTGGCGGCGTCGATCGGCAGCAGGCCCTCGCCGCCCTCCTCCCAGCGCTCGCGCGACATCGTCACGCACAGCGCCTGGATGACCGGGACGCCGAGGGCCTCCAGCGCGCTGGCGTCCCAGGCCATCTGCTCCTCGGCGCCGCCGTCGTCGGCCTCGACGTCACCGGCCGCGTCGCCGCGGTTGGATCCGCCGGTGGCGAGCATCGTCGTGACGAGCGCGTCGACGTGGCCGTCGAGCAGCTCGAGGGCGGCGACGCGCCCGTGGTCGTGCGCGCGGCGCAGCGTGTAGCTCCAGACGGCGACCGGGTGCCCACCGGCCCGCTCGATCGCGGCGCACAGGCCGTCGACGAAGTCCGTGTTCCCGGTCAGGCGATGGGAGCGGTAGAAGGTGATGCCGACGACGGGCGCGGCGGGATCGCGACCGGCGAGCGCCTCCTCGAGCGTCACGTCGCCGTGGCCGGGGCGGTAGACGCCCATCTCCTCGACGCTCGTGGGCGCCGCGAAGCCGAAGCCCTCCATGAGCAACGTGTCGGCGAGGAAGCGCAGCAGCTGCTCGATGTTGTCCACGTCGCCGGCCTGCAGGTACTCGCCGGCCTGGGCCACGGCCCCGGAGGGGACGGTCGACAGCGCGGTCATCTCGGCGTCGGGGCGCGATTCGCCGCCCAGGGCGATCAGCGCGATCCCGCCCGCGCGGCAGCGCTCGGCGAGGCGGTCGACGCCGCCCTGCCAGCCGCGGCGGCCGCCGAGGACGCGGATGACGACGACCCGCGCACCCTCGAGGACGTGGTCGAGGAACGGGTCGAGATCGCGCGTGCCCTGCGGGTTGGCGCAGCGCACCTCCGGGAAGTCCTCGGGCAGCCGGCGCACGGCGGCGGCTGTCGCGAGGATCTCGGTGTCGGCGGTCGTGATGAACCTCAGCACGGGGCACACTCCAGCAGCAGGTCGGGGAGATCGGTCGGGACGCCGAGCTCGATGAGCTCGCGCAGGCGCTCGGTGTCGAGGTGCTCGGCGACGAGGTCCCCGAGGCGGTCGAGCTGGCGCTCGCGCTCGGCGGCGAAGCTGACGTCCGGCGCGGGGACGAAGTCCAGGCCGCGCTCGGCGGCGACCCAGCGCAGCAGCGCGCGCCGTGCGTCGTCGTGCTCGAGCAGGCCGTGCCAGGAGGTGCCGAGCGTCGCGCGCACGCAACAGCCCTCGGGCGTGTCCTCATCGGTGGTGAGCAGCGCCGTCCCGCCGTGCGCCTCGGGGCGCCCGTGGCGGATCTCGTAGCCCCCGACGGCGCTGCCCAGCAGGGCGCTGTGGCCGGCGACGGTGCGCAGCACCTTGTCGGGGGCGAAGGTCGTGGTGACGGGCAGCAGCCCCAGCCCGCGCACCGTGCCCGCTCCGGACTCGACGTCGTCGACGATCGTCTCGCCCAGCAGCTGGTAGCCGCCGCAGACGCCGAGGATCGGGTCGCCGGCCGTGGCGCGGGCGCTCAGCGCGGCGTCGAGGCCGTCGACGCGCAGCCGCTCGAGGTCCTCGACGGTGGCCTTCGTGCCCGGGACGACGACGAGGTCGGCGCGCGCGACGTCGACCGGCGAGCGCGTGAAACGCACGCGGACCCCGGGCTCGCGGGCCAGTGCGTCGAGGTCGGTGAAGTTGCTCATCCAGCGCAGGCGCACGACGGCGACGTCGAGCGTCCCGGACGCGCCCGCCACGTCGGGGCGCGGCGTCTGGATGGCCAGGGAGTCCTCCGCGTCGATGCCGAGGCCCTCGACGTAGGGCAGCACGCCGAGCGTCGGGCGGCCCGTCAGGCGCGTGATCTGCTCCAGGCCCGGCGCGAGGATCGCGTGGTCGCCGCGGAACTTGTTGATGACGAAGCCGGCGATGTGGCGCTGGTCGGCGGGCTCGAGCGCGACGACCGTGCCCAGCAGCGAGGCGAACACGCCGCCGCGGTCGATGTCGCCGACGAGGATCACCGGCAGGTCCGCGGCGCGTGCGAGGCCCATGTTCGTCAGGTCGGCGGCGCGCAGGTTGATCTCGGCCGGGCTGCCCGCGCCCTCGCAGAGGACGACGTCATGGCGCGCGCGCAGGGCGTCGAGCGCGCCGGCGACGATCGGGCGCAGCTCGTCCTTGAGCCCCTGGTAGCTGCGCGCGCTGACGTCGGCGTAGGGGCGCCCCATCACGATGACCTGGCTGCGGCGCTCGCCGGACGCCTTGATGAGGATCGGGTTCATCTCGACCTCGGGCTCGATGCCGGCGGCGGCGGCCTGCATGGCCTGGGCGCGACCGATCTCGAAACCGCCCCTGGCCACGACGGAGTTCAGCGCCATGTTCTGGGCCTTGAACGGCGCGACGCTGACGCCCTGGCGGACGAGCCAGCGGCACAGCCCGGCCGTCACCAGGGACTTGCCGGCGTCGGAGTGCGTGCCGGCGACGAGCAGGGCGCCCTTCATCGCGCTCGCCTCCGCGGACCGCGGGCGAGCAGCGCGCAGGCCACCGCGGCGGACGCGCCCACGGCCGCCGACAGGCGCGTGGAGCGGTGCACGTCGGCCGCCGACGGGGCGGGGCCGTCGCCCATCGTCGCGCGGGTCTCCGGCACGCCGGCGTAGGTCAGTGGCCCGCCAAGGCGGACGCCGAGCGCGCCCGCGAAGGCGGCCTCGACGCGGCCGGCATTGGGGCTGGGGTGCGCGGCGCCGTCACGGCGCACAATGCGCCAGGTCTGGGCCGGCGTGCCGCCGACAACCGGTGCGCACAGCACGGTGAGTGCGGCGGCGAGGCGGGCCGCGGGCCAGTTGGCGAGGTCGTCGAGGCGCGCGGCGGCCCAGCCGAATTCCCGGTAGCGCGCGCTGCGGTGGCCGACCATCGCGTCCAGCGTGTTGGCGGCCCGGTAGCCCATGACGCCCGCCGGTCCGGCGAGTGCGCCCCACAGCAGCGCGCCGACGACGGCGTCGCTCGTGTTCTCGGCAACGGACTCCACAGCGGCGCGCACGAGCTCGTCGGCACCGAGGCCGACCGGGTCGCGGCCGCACAGCCAGGGCAGGGTCGTCCGGGCCTCCTCGATCTCGCCCGCCGCGACCTGGCGGGCCAGGCGATCGGCCACGCGCGTCAGCGATCGCCCGCCCAGCGCGCCCCACGTCACGACGCCGAGCACCAGGCCGCGGCTCGCGCCCGCGCGGATCGCCGCGCGTGCGGCAAGCTCGCCCGTGGCGGCGGCCGCGCCGACGAGCACGCCGGCGTAGACGGCGCCGCGGCCGCGGGTCGGGGCGTAGGCGACGGCCTCGGCGCGCTGGGCGAGCGCGCCGAAGCCCGCCACCGGGTGCAGGCGGCGGGGATCGCCGAGCACGACGTCGGCCGCGTAGCCGCCGGCCAGGGCCGTGGCGCTCACGCGTTGACCTTCGTCACGGTCCAGCGCCCGTCGTGGGCGTGCAGCTCGGTCACCGCGAGCGGCGGCGCGTCGACGCGCCAGAAGGCCTCGATCGGGGCGCCGAGCGCGCGCACGACGGCCGCCTTGACCACGCCCCCGTGCGTGATGGCCACGGCGCTGCCGTCGAGGCGCGACTGCTCGTCGAGCCAGCCGCCGACGCGGTCGGCGAAGGTGGCGAGGCTCTCCCCGCCGTGCGGGCGGGCCGCCGGGTCGCGCATCCAGGTGCCGACGCTCTCGGCGTCCTCGGCGCAGACGTCGTCCAGCGTGCGCCCGGTCCAGGCGCCGAAGTCGCACTCAGCCAGGCGCTCGTCGAGCAGCGGCTCGGCGAGCCGCGCGGCATCGGCGGTCTGCACGCAGCGCGCGGAGGGGCTGCAGAGCACCTCGTGGCCCGTGGGGATCGAGAGGCGCAGCGCGACGGCGGCCTGCACGCCGTCGGCGTCGAGCGCCTCGTCAGCGGGAAACGCGAACGCACGGGTGGCGGCCGTCGGGGCGTGGCGTACGAGGAGCAGCCTTCTCACGCTGCGACCGCCGGATGCATCGGTGTTCCTCCACGGGATCGGGCGTCCCGGACATGGAAGGGCCGTGGCGGAGAGTTCCTGACTCCCGGGCCCTGCTGGACCCGGTCACAGTGGCGCGACCGTCCCGGATTCTCACCGGCTTCCTCGCCGCCGCGCTGACGTGGCCACTCTACTGTTCGCGGGCGTGCCCACCGGGGATTCGCTCGCCCGCCCGCCGACCCCTCCCGGGTTCGACGCCTCGCGTGCCGCGGCGCGGGCCGCCGACCCCACTGGCTGGCGCTACCCCGACGAGGCGCGCGAGGCCGTGCACCGGGTCATCGCCGAGCGCCGCGACATCCGACGCTTCCGCCCCGACCCGGTCCCCGACGACGTCCTCGAGCGAGTCCTCACCGCCGCCCATCGCGCTCCGTCCGTGGGCCTCATGCAGCCGTGGCGGCTCATCGTCATCGCCGAGGAGCAGACGCGCATCGAGGTCCGCCGCCTCGCCCAGCGCGAGCGCCTGCGCCAGGCCGACCGCTTCGACGAGCGCGCCCGACACTTCCTCGACCAGAAGATCGAGGGCGTCGTGGAGGCGCCGTTGGGCATCGTCGTCTGCTGCGACCACGGTGCGCCCGACGCCGAGGTGCTCGGCCGCGGCACGATCCCCGAGACCGACGTCTACAGCACGGCCTGCGCGATCGAGAACCTCTGGCTCGCCGCGCGCGCCGAGGGGCTCGGCGTCGGCTGGGTGAGCTTCTACCGCCCCGCGGACCTGCGCGCGCTGCTGGGTATCCCAGGGAACGTCGATCCTCTCGCGTACCTGTGTGTGGGTTGGCCGGACGAGCGCCCCGAGCGCCCGGGCCTCGAGGCGGCCGGGTGGTCCTCTCGTCTGCCGCTCGATGCAGTCGTGATGCGCGAGCGCTGGCGCGACGCGGCGCGAGGCTCCGCGGCCCAGGCGCACGAGGGCCCGGATCGGCAGGCCGCCATCGCCGCCCGTGACCGGCTCGACGAGTTGATCAAGCCGGCGGGCAGCCTCGGCGCGTTGGAGACGCTGATCGAGCGCTGGGCGGCCGTCACCGGCGACGCCCCCGGCTCATCGCTGCGCGCCGGCGTCCTGGTGTGCGCCGCCGACCATGGTCACGTCGTTCATGGCACGAGCCTGTTCGACGCGGCGGTCTCTGCCCAGGTCTGCGCCGCCGCAGCCCGCGGCGAGAGCGCGGCGGGCGTGCTGGCGCGCCAGGGCGGACACACGATGCTCGTTGCCGACATCGGTCTCGTCGGCGCGACGCCCTCCGGTGTGAGGGACGCGAAGGTAGCGTCGGGCAGTGCCGACATGCTCGAGGGTCCTGCGCTCACGTCGCAGCAGCTCACGTCGGCGCTCACCGTGGGCGCGCGGCTCGCCGGGGAACTGGCTGATGGGGGAGTCGACTGCCTCGTGCTCGGCGAGATCGGCATTGGCAACACGGCCACGACTGCGGCACTGGTTTGTCTTCTCACGGGATCCTCGCCGGCGAGCGCAGTCGGCCGGGGGACGGGGATGGACACGGCCGGCCTGGAGCGCAAGCGCGCGGTGGTCGAGGCGGCGATCGACCGGCATGGCGGTCTACGTGATGTGCGAGCCGCCATGGAGGTCGTCGGTGGGCTGGAGCTCGCAGCGCTCACCGGAGCGGTGCTGGAGGCGGCGCGCCGTCGCCTTCCGGTCATGCTCGATGGCTACGCCACGGCCACGGCCGCGCTGGCGGCGGTCGCCATGAACCCCTTCTCGGCCGAGGTCCTCCTAGCGAGTCACCTGTCTGCTGAGCCCGGCCACCGGATCGTCCTGCAGGAACTGGGTCTCGAGCCGCTGCTGGATCTGCGCTTGCGGCTCGGAGAGGCATCAGGAGGCCTGCTTGCGCTGCCGCTCGTGGCTGCCGCAGGAGCCCTGTACCGCGAGATGGCCACGTTCGCCGAGACCGGCATCACCCATCCGTCATGAGACGTGCTCGGTGCGCTCGCTTCGTCTCGCGCTGACCTTCCTCACGATCCTTCCCGTCCGGCTCCGCGGAACCCCGCCGCCGCTGGGAGCGGCCGCGATCTGGTTTCCGGTGGCCGGGGCTGTCGTCGGAGGCATCGGTGGTGCGTTCGCCTATCTGGCCGGGCCAGCCTTCGGACACACTGTCGCCGCGGTGGTCGCCGTCGGCGTCTTGGTCGTTCTGACCGGTGCGCTCCATCAGGACGGTTTGGCTGATTGTGCTGATGGGCTCGGCGCCGGGGGCGACCGGGAACGTCGGTTGGCCATCATGCGCGATCCGTCGATCGGTACGTTCGGGGCGACGGCCCTGATGCTTTGGCTGCTGTTGATGGTCACCGCGTTGGCGGGGCTCGACCGTGGGGAGGCCTGGCGCGCGCTCATCGTCACGGCGGCCTCGGGTCGCTGGGCGGTGCTCATCCATGCGGCGTCGTCCAGCCCCGCGAGAGTCGATGGGCTCGGAGCCCGGTTCGGTGTCGACGCGCGCTCACTCCTTGCCGGGACGGCAATCGCGGCTGCGATCGCCCTGCCGGTCGCGGGAATCACAGCGGGCCTCTGCGCGCTGGGCGCCGCGGCAGCGGTCTCGCTTCTCGTGACCGGATGGAGCAGCAACCAGCTTGGAGGCCGGACGGGGGACACCCTCGGGGCCACAGTGGCGCTCGCTGAGGCTGCCGTTGCGCTGGTGCTGTTGGCGCTGATCTGAAGGCCCCCATCGGTCTGCAACCCCCGACAAAACGGCCGACCGGGCGCTACCCCGGCCACGCCGCGGGTATACACGCCCGATGGCCCTCTCCGAGCCCCCGACACGCGAGCCCGGTCCACCCCTGGACCTGGGCCCTGCCCAGGTCGGCCCGCTGCCTGGCCGCGTGGTCGTGCTCTTCCACCCGCGGTCGATCCTCACCGCTCTCGGCGTCCTTCTGGCCGTCGTCGCGGCCATCGAGTTCATGCTGCTGGCCCAGGCCGGCCTGACGCTGATCATGATCGCGTTGTTCCTTGCGCTCGCGCTGAACCCGGCGGTGGAGTTCGTCCAACGGCGGGGCATGAAGAAACGGGCGCCCGCGGTGGGCGCCGTCTACCTTCTCGCCCTTGCCGTCCTGGCCCTCCTCGGGCTCGTCTTCATTCCGCCGCTCGTCGACCAGATCTCCAAGCTGGTGGAGGCCCTTCCCACCCTCGTCGACGACCTGACCAAGGGCCACGGTCCACTGGGGTTCCTCGAGCGCAAGTACAGCGTCGTCGAGCGGGTGCGCGAGGCGACGACGGGCCAGAGCGCCGACGGGCTGCTCGGGGGTGCCGCGTCCGCCCTCACCGCGGTCAAGGGGATCGCCACCACGGTGGTCGGATCGATCATCATCGCGTTCCTGACCTTCTTCATGCTGCTCGAGGGGCCGGCTTGGCGAGAGCGCTGCGTGAGCCTGATCCCCGAGGGCCATCGGGGCGCTGTCGAGCGCGTGGGGGCAGGGGTCTACCGCTCGGTCGGCGGCTTCGTGACCGGCAACCTCGTGGCGAGCTTCCTGGCCGGCCTCGTGACGGCGATCATCATGCTCGTGGTCGGCGTGCCCTACGCCGTCCCGCTCGGTCTCTTCGTCGCGATCATCGAGCTCGTGCCCTACGTCGGCCCGCTCGTGGCCACGGTCGCCGTGACCGGGGTGGCCCTCACCGTCGGAACCGGATCCGGGCTCGTGGTCCTCGGCCTGCTGGTCACCTACCACGCCATCGAGGGTCACACGCTGCGCCCCTACCTCTATGGCCGCGCCGTCCAGCTCTCCCCGCTCGCGGTCCTGGTGGCGATCCTGCTCGGGACGGAGATCGCCGGCGTTCTCGGGGCGCTGGTGGCCATCCCGGTCGCCGGATCGATCCAGGTGATCATCCGTGAGCTGCTCCAGCACCGCCAGGAGCGCCGGCGGTCGCTGATGACGGCCTGACCGGCGCAGAACCGCGTCCTCGGCGGTCGACCGTCCCGTACCGTTGTGCCATGCACCGCGACGACGTCACCTTCCCCTGCGGCAACGACACCTGCGCCGCCTGGCTCTACCGGCCCGGCGGGAGTGATCCGGGGGACGACGTCCCGTGCGTGATCCTCGCCCACGGTTTCGCCGGCGTCCGCGAGGCTCGCCTTGGCGCCTACGCCGAGCGCTTCGCCGAGGCTGGGCTCGCCGCGCTGGTCTTCGACTACCGCCACTTCGGCGCGAGCACCGGGGAGCCGCGGCAGCTGCTGGACATCGGCCGCCAGCAGGACGACTGGCGCGCCGCGATCGCCTACGCGCGCACGCTGCCGGGCATCGACCCCGAGCGCATCGCGCTGTGGGGGACGTCGTTCAGTGGCGGTCGTCGCGGCCGGCGACCCGCGCATCGCTGCGGTGGTCTCGCAGGCGCCGTTCGTCGACGGCCTCGCGGCCCTCGGGGCGGCGGGCCCGGTGAACCTCGCGCGCATGACCGCCGCTGGGCTGCGCGACGAAGGGCGCCGGCTGCGCGGGGGCGCGCCCTTCCCGATCGCGGCCGTCGGCCCCCCGGGCAGCGTTGCCGCCATGACGTCGCCCGACGCTGAGCCCGGGTATCGGGCGCTCTTCCCTGCGGGCGAGCGGTTCCGCAACGAGGTTGCGGCCCGCATCTGCCTGCGCATCGCCTTCTACCGGCCGATCCGCTCAGCTGCGAACGTCCGCTGCCCCTGGTTGATCAGCGTCTGCGACGACGACGCGATCACCCCGCCGAAGCCGGCGGCGCGGGCCGCACGCAAGGGGCCGCGCGCGGAGCTGCGCCGCTACGCGGGCGCGGGACACTTCGACATCTACGTCGGCCCGCTGTTCGAGCGCGCCGTCGCCGATCAGACCGCGTTCCTGACCCGGAGCCTCGCGGTCAGCCCTGCGCCGCTCGAGGAACTCGACAACCGCTGGCAGGAGGCGGGCGTCCGGGGCGATCCGCTCGACTACGACACAGGACTGACCACAGACGACCTCATCCCGTGAGCGGCTTTCCGGCCGCCGAGGAACGGGCCTCACGCAGCTCGGAAGCGAACTCGGCCACCGGGCCTGAGCTGGCCCGCCAGCGGGAGGTCGTCGCCCACCACCACCGCGAGCACCGGGTACCCGCCGGTCGTCGGGTGGTCGGTGAGCATGAGGATCGGCCGGCCGGACGGCGGCACCTGGAGGGCGCCGGTGACCAGCCCCTCGGACAGCAGCTCGGTGTCGTCGACCGGACGGAGCTCGGGTCCGCTCAGACGCACCCCGACGCGGTTGGACGCGGGGGACACCTCCCACGACTCGCCGCAGAGGATCGCGAGCGCGTCGCGCGCGAAGCGGTCGTCGCGCGTGCCCGGCAGCACGCGCAGGACCGGGTCGCCGGCCGGGAACGCAGCAGGGGCCGGGCCGGGCTCGGCGGCAGGGTTCGAGAGCGCTCCCACCGACAGCCTCGTGCCGGCGGTGAGCACCGGCGGCCCGAGCCCGCTGAGCACGTCGGTCGCCGCGCTGCCCAGCACCAGCTCGGTGTCGATACCGCCCCGCACCGCCAGGTAGGTCCGCACCCCGGCCCGCGCGACGCCGACGTCCAGCGCCTCCCCCGCCTGCATCGCGACAGCCTCGCCCATCGTGACCGGGCGCCCGTCCACCCGCGCGCCCACCGGCGCGCCGGCCAGCGCGACGATCGCCGGCGCTGCGAAGCGCAGCTTCGGCCCGCGGATCGTCGCCTCGAGCGCCGCCGCCCCATCCGGGTTGCCGACCACGCGGTTCGCCGCGCGCAGCGAGCGCGAATCGGCCGCGCCCGACGGTGGCACGCCGAGGTGCGCCCACCCCGCGCGCCCGAGGTCCTGGACCGTCGTCAGCGCGCCGGGGGAGAGGACCTCGATCACGCGAAGCGCACCGTGTCGCCCGCCTCGAGCAGCGCCGGCCGGCCGGCGGCCGGGTCGAACAGCGTCGCGTCCGTGGTGCCGATGAGCTGCCAGCCGCCCGGCGACGCGCTCGGGTAGACGGCGCAGTACTCGCCGGCGAGGGCGACGGACCCGGCGGGCACGTGCTCGCGCGGCTCCGGGCGGCGGGGGACCTGCAGCACCGGGTCGCCCCCGAGCAGGTAGGCGAACCCGGGGGCGAAGCCGACGAACCCAACGCGAAAGTCCGACGCGCGGTGCCGCCGGACGACCTCGTCGACGCTCAGGCCTGCGTGCTGCGCGACGACGTCGAGATCCGGGCCGTCGTAGGTCACCGGCAGCGTCACCTCGCGGCCCGCGGGCGCACCCGTGGAGGCGTCGAACGTGAACGCCTCCACCGCCTCGACGACCGAAGGATCGAGCGACCCGCTCGCCCACGTGATGAGCACGGTCTCGTGCCCGGGGACGACGTCCACGACCTGCGCGGCGAAGCGTTCCCGCACCAGCGCGGCAAGCGCGTGCGCCGCGGGGTTGCCGTCGAGCTCGACGAGCACCGCCCGGTCGCCGGCCGGGCGCATCAGCCGGCCGCGAACGCGCGCACCTCGACGCCCGCCGCCTCGACCGCCCGCCGCACCGCCAGCGCGAGCGCCACCGCCCCGGGCGTGTCTCCGTGCACGCAGAGCGTGTCCACCCGCCCCGCCAGCGCGACCGCCTGGCCGAGGGCCGCCCGCGGATCCAGCACCGCCCCGGGCAGGGCCCGATCGACGAGCTTCCCGTCGGCCCCGTAGGCGCGATCCGCGAAGCCCTCGAGCACCGCCTGCTCGCCGGCCGCGGCGGCCAGCGCGGAGCCCGGGAAGCACACGACCGGCAGCCCGTCCGCGGCGTTCAGCACCACGGCGGCGACCGCCGGATCGTCCCCCGCCCGGTGGTACAGCGCCCCGTGGGGCTTGACGAACGAAACTGGTCCGAACGCCGCCAGCGCGTCGCGCTGCGCGCGCAGCTGCGAACCCAGCCGCTCCGATGACACGTCGACGATCCGCCGGCCGAAGCGCTCGCGGTCCTCATAGCTGACGTGCGCTCCCACGCGCACGTCATGCTCCGCCGCCGCTGCGCACGTCCGCTGCATCGTCGCCGCGTCACCCGCGTGCCCGCCGCACGCGACGCTCGCGCTGGTCACGACCGCGAGCAGCGCGTCGTCGTCGCCGAAGCCCTCCCCGAGGTCCGCGTTGAGATCGATGGCCACGCGCGCGCCGATCATGTCACGCGCCCCTCAAACCGGGTAGGGCGGACCCATGGCCACCAAGCCGAAGACGACCAAGACGACCAAGCCGGCCGCGAAGAAGCCCGCCAAGAAGAAGGCCGCGGCCGCCGCCGCGAAGCACCCCACCCGCCAGCAGCAGGCCGACCGGTACGCCGAGGCCGCGCGCGAGAAGACCGAGGCGCGCCGCGCGGACGCCGACGGGCTCGCCGGGACAATCGCCGGTCGCGCCGGCGACTGGTCGCTCGACGTCCAGAGCAGCGAGCTCATGGAGAAGCAGAAGTACTTCTGGAACCCGCTCATGGACTACTACTTCCGGATGGAGATCGAGGGCTGGGAGCTCCTGCCCCCGCCCCCGGCGCTGATCGTCGGCATCCACTCCGGCGCGCCCTTCGTGTGGGATGCGTGGACCGTCGGCGTCCAGTGGTGGCGGCACTTCGGGCAGGACCGGATCCTCCACGGCACCGCGCACGACGCGCTGATGGCGATGCCCGGCGTCGGCTCGTACTTCCGCCGCATGGGCGTGTTACCCGCCGCGGCGGACTCGATCGCCGGCGCGTTGGCCGCCGGCCGCGACGTGGCCCTGTGGCCCGGGGGCGAGATCGATTCGCTGCGCCTGTGGACCGAACGCGACAAGGCCATCCTCGGCGGCCGCACGGGGTTCATTCGCATGGCGATCAACGCGGGCGTCCCGATCGTGCCCGTGGCGACGGTCGGCGGGCCGGACTCGATGCCCGTGCTGGTCCGCGGCCGCCGCATCGCCAAGCTCATGCAGCTCGACAGGATCGCGCGCCTGAAGCTGTTCCCGATCGCCATCAGCGCACCGTGGGGTATCGCCCCGGCCGCGCTTCCGGAGATCCCGCTGCCGACGAAGATCCGCACCGCGTTCCAGCCGCCCGTCGAGCTCGACCGCGACCCGGAGAAGGCCAACGACAAGGCGTACGTCGACGCGAAGTACGAGGAGGTCCGCCAGAGCATCCAACGCGGGATGGACACGCTCGCGCGGCGCCGAGCGTTCCCCATCTTCGGCTGAGCGGACCCCTGACGCACGCCGGCGGTCGTCGCGGTAGCTTCGCGCCCATGACGCACAGGCGCTGGGTCCCGCCATCGCGCTGTCGTTCTTCGCGGAGAGCGTGCGCTTGTCGCCTACGAAACGTGCGCGTTGGGTTCGACGGGAACAGGCAGCGCGCTCAGCGCGCCGCGCGCTGAGCGCGCTTGCACGGGTTGTAGCGGCGCGTCTGACGCACACGGCGACCGCGGCCGTCGCGTCCCGTGATGCGCAGGACGACCCGGCCGACCGGTCGGCCCTTGAGGTCCACCGTCCCGACCAGTCCGTGCCCGCGGCGGCGCAGCTTCACGGCCTTGCCGCCGACCGTTGCGCGGGCCCCGCGCAGCAGCGGCACGCGGATGGTGAAGCGGCGGCGCGAGGCGCAGCGCTTCGCGGATCCGGTGGCGCCCGCTCCCGCGTTGGCCTGGCCGGCGCAGCTCGCCGTCGTGTAGCACGCCAGCCCCGGCTCGGCCGGCAGCTGCTTGGACTTGTAGGTCTCGAAGCTGACGGCGGCCGCCGCGGCGCTGGCCGCGAAGGTGGTCCGGTCGATGCCGGGGTGCAGGGTCTCCGCGCAGGTCAGCGGGCTGACGCGGGCCGGGTCGGCCGGGCCGTCGTGGTCGAGCGCGTCGACCGCGAGGCGGTACGCGACCGGGTCGATCGTGCCGGTGGCGAGGTGCTCGTAGGCGTCGTTGGGGCAGACGTCCTGGGTCGCCACGTTGCGGCGCCCCCCGTCACCGGTGCGCAGCGACGAGCTTCCCGTCTCGTCCATGTTGGGCTGCACGGTCTCGTCGGTGCGCGTGTAGACGCTGGTGTAGGAGATCGGTGCGAACGTCTCCTGGAAGGAGTTCAGCGCCTTCATGAAGTTCGACTCGTCCGACTGCTGCCAGCTCGCGGCCGAGCACGGCGGGTCCGAGTCGCAGGTCGCCTTCGTCGTGCCGTGGTTGGAGGGCACGAAGCCGATGAGGTCGTCGACCATCGCGCGCGTGTCAGGCCAGAAGCGCAGCGCCCAGCGCGGGACCATGCCGCCCTGGCTCTGGCCGATGATCGAGATCTTCCGACCCGCGCGCGCATGCATCGTGCGGATGGCGCCGACGACGTACTCGCCGTTGACCTGGACGTCGCCCGTGGCCTGGTCGGGCAGGTCGATGGCGCACCAGGCGATGCGGAGCTTGTCGAGCGCCGGCTCGTAGGTCCAGGACCAGTTGTCCTTCGCGGTGACGCCGGTTCCCTGGACGAGGAGAACCGGCGCGCGCTTGGCGTCGGCGAGCCCGGGGGAGCAGGCCAGGCGCGACTCGATCGTGGCCTGGGAGACCGACAGCGGCGGGCCCGGCGTGCTCGGCAAGGCGAAGCCGTCCGCGGCGGCGGGGCCGGCCCCAAGGCCGAGGCTCAGCGCAGCGAGGACGAAGGGCAGGACGGGGCGCATCGCGCGAGCTTAGAACCTCTTTCGCAAAGAGCGTGTCCGGAGGCGAGCGGCTCGCGGCGCCGGTCGCCACCCGGGCGCCGCTTCACCAAGCGGCCTACCATCACGCCGCATGGGGCCACCCGCTCTCACCGCTGCTGAACGGAGGGCCTGGCAGCGCATCAACGAGGAGCAGGACCGCCAATCACGCGACGCAGCGGCTGCCATGTCGGTCGGGGAACGCATTGAGCGAGGACTGCTCATCAGCAGCCTCGCCCACGACATCCGTTCGGCCGTGACGCGCGCCGGAGATGTCCGCTCCGCCTGATCTACCCGGCGTGGTCAGTGCGTTTGCCGACGCAGGCGCGCTCCACGTCATCATCGGCGGGTTCGCGGTCATCGCGCACCGCCACATCCGTGCCACGGAGGACGTGGATCTGCTCATCCCAGAGGATCCGGCCAACGACGACCGTGTGCTCAAAGCCCTCGAGGTCCTCGAGGCCCGCCACCCGTCCGGCCGTGCCATCGCGCGTGCGGACGTCGCCACCCGGCCCCACCTGCGCGCGGACAGCGCGACCCACGGGTTGATCGATCTCCTCCACGAGGGCGAGCCGCCGCTGGACTTCACGTCGGTCCACGACAGCGCGATCGTCGCCGACGTTCGCGGCGTCCCCATGCGCTTCGCGGGCCTGGAGAGCCTCGTCGCCTTCAAGCGGCTCGCCGGGCGACCGCGTGATCGCTACGACCTCGAGGCGCTCGAGGAGATCCACGGCCCGCTGCCCATCCGACCGATCCCGGGCCTCGACGCCAACTGATCTGGCCTCGGGCCGTCGGTCCGACGTGCCCTCCAGGTGGGTCTGCATGCCCACATCGTCGCGGTTGCGGCGACAATGCCCCGATGGAGCTCATCGACAAGGTCGTGGTGGTCACCGGCGGCGCCTCCGGGATCGGCCGCGCGCTCGCAGGACGGTTCGTGGCCGAAGGCGCCAGGGCGGTCGTGGTCGCTGACCTCGACCAAGCCGCGGCGAGCGCCGCCGCGGCGGACGTGGGGGCGGCGCTCGGCCTCGCGGTCGACGTCAGCTCCGACGCCGACACGCAACGCCTGATCGAGACGACCGAGGCGCGCTTCGGCCCGGTGGACCTCTTCTGCGCGAACGCCGGCATCGGCTCCGGCCTCGGGCTTGACGCGCCCGACGACGTGTGGGACCGGATGCTCGACGTCAACGTTCGCGCCCACGTCCTCGCAGCCCGGCGCCTGGTGCCCGGTTGGCTCGCGCGCGGCCAGGGCTACTTCCTCTCGACCGCCTCGGCCGCGGGGCTGCTGACCCAGATCGGCGACGCGCCCTACGCCGTGACCAAGCACGCCGCCGTCGCGTTCGCCGAATGGCTCGCGGTGACCTACGGCCAACGGGGCGTCGGGGTCAGCTGCCTGTGCCCGATGGGCGTCGACACCCCCCTGCTGCGTGGCGGCCTGGGGCAGGAGGACGACGAGGGCCTGGGCGCGCGGGTGGTCGAGGCCGCCGGTGCGATCCTGCAGCCGGAGGAGGTCGCCGACGTCGTCGTGCGCGGCCTCGCCGACGAGCGCTTCTTGATCCTTCCGCACCCCGAGGTCGGCGAGTTCTTCCGCCGCCGCGGCACCGACCACGACCGCTGGCTGCGCGGGATGCGGCAGCTGCAGACGACGGTGGAGGGTGCCCGTTGAGCGAAGCTCCCGGGGCAGACCTGCGAACCGCCCCCGCCGAGCGTGCCGCAGGCGTAGGATCGCGCGACCATGCGCCAGCTCACCAGCCTCGACACGCAGTTCCTCGCCCTCGAGTCACGCCGTCACAGCGGGCACGTCGCGGGCGTTGCGATCCTCGACCCGTCGACTGCGCCCGGCGGCAAGCTCGCCTGCGGGGACATCCAGGCGCTGATCGCCGAGCGGCTGCCGCTGCTGCCGCCGCTGCGCTGGCGCCTGCAGGAGGTGCCGCTCGGCCTGGACTACCCCTACTGGGTCGACGACCTCGACTTCGACCTGCACTTCCACGTTCGCGAGCTGGCGCTCCCGTCGCCCGGTAACGACGAGCAGCTCTCCGAGCAGGTGGCGCGCATCGCGGAGCGGCCCCTGGACCGCGCGCGGCCGCTGTGGGAGCTCTACCTCATCAGCGGGCTGGGGTCGGGCCACGTTGCCATGCTCACGAAGATCCACCACGCGCTGATCGACGGGATGTCGGGCGCGGAGATCATGGGCCTGCTGCTGGACTTGACGCCCGAGGGGCGGGAGGTCGAGACTCCCCAGCACTGGGGCGACGACGATCCCGCGCCCGGGCAGCTCGGAATGCTCGCGCGCGGGGTGCTGGGCGTGCCGCGGTACCCGGTGCGCGCCCTGCGCGCGCTGCCGGGCGCGGTCCCCAACCTGGAGGAGACGCCGTTCGGCGTGATCCCGGGCGTCACGACGGTTGGCCGGCTCGCCAACCGCGCGCAGCGCGCGATCACCGGGGCGCCCGAGCCGATGCACGAGCGCGAGCGGCTCGTCGCGCCCAAGACCACGTTCAACGGCCGCATCTCCGCGCACCGGCGCTTCACCTTCGGCCAGCTCCAGCTCGACGACGTCAAGGCGGTGAAGACCGCGCACGGCTGCACGGTCAACGACGTCGTCGTCTCGATCTGCGCCGGCGCCGTGCGCCGCTGGCTGCTCGAGCACGACGAGCTCCCCGACGACCCGCTCGTCGCGCAGGTCCCAGTGTCGGTGCGCACCAACGAGCAGGCCGGGACCTACGGCAACCGGATCATGCTCATGGCCGCGCCGCTGTACACCGACGAGGCCGACCCGGTGAAGCGGCTGCTGCGCACCCATGCGTCGATGGACGGGATGAAGGAACGCCAGGGCGCGCTGCCCGCTGGGCTGCTGCAGGACGCCAATCACTTCATCCCCCCGGCGGTCTTCTCGCGTGCGGCCAAGCTCACGTTCCGCCTGGCCACCAGCGGCGCCGGCCGGCCGACGTGGAACCTCGTGATCTCCAACGTGCCCGGCCCGCAGTTCCCGCTGTACTGCGCCGGGGCCAAGCTCGTGGCCAACTACCCCGTGTCGGTCATCACCGACGGCATGGGCCTGAACATCACGGTCATGAGCTACTGCGGCCACCTCGACTTCGGGATCGTCTCCGACCGAGAGCAGATGCCCGACGTCGCCAAGCTGATGGGCTGGCTCGACGAGTCGCTGCAGGAGCTGATGCCGGGGGGCGGGGTCAAGCCGATGAAGCCGAGCAGGAAGGCCGGCGGCAAGCCGAAGCCCGTGCGCAGCGGCGCGAAGGCCTCGGCCTGAAGCGACCGGGTCCGCCAATCGGCGAACGAACGCGTTCAGACGCGTTAACATGGTGCGTCGTCCGCTCGTCGTTCTGCCCCGGGAGAGGCCTGCCATGCCCCGTCTGACCGCCGTTGTCTCGTTGTGCCTGCTGAGCGTCCTGACGCTGTCGGCCGGCGTCGCCCAGGCTGCCGAACCGTTCACCAAGAAGGCGCTCGTCTTCAACGTCGAGAGGATCGGCCCCGACGAAAAGCAGATGTGCCGCGTCGAGGCGGACCTCTACACGCCTGCCGGTGTGTCAAAGGCGAACCCGGTCCCCGCCGTGATGGCCACAAACGGCTTCGGTAACAGCAAGCGCGAGTTCGACAGCCTCGGGCCGTCCTACGCCAAGCGCGGCTATGTCTTCCTGGCCTACTCCGGCCTGGGGTTCGGCTCGTCGCCGTCCACCTCGGCGCTGACCCCGGGTCCGCCGACGCCGGGCAGCGGCTGCAAGATCACCCTGGACGATCCGGACTTCGACGGGAAGGCGGCCAGCCGTCTCGTGGACTTCCTCGGAGGGACGAAGGCCGCGGAGGACGGGACCAAGATCGATTACGTGGCCCGCGACGCGGTGTCCCACGACGGAGTCGCCCGCGGCAACGATCCGCGCATGGGGATGATCGGCGGTTCCTACGGCGGCGAGATCCAGTTCTCCCTGGCCGGGCAGGACCCGCGCGTCGACGCGCTCGTCCCGCAGATCACCTGGCACGAGCTCTCCTACTCGCTGGCCCCGAACAACACCGACTTCACCAAGGGCGTGCAGACGGCGACCCCTGGCGTGTTCAAGCTCGACTGGCCGGTGCTCTTCACCGCGGTTGGCCTGTCCGACACGTTCGTGCCGACCGCGACCGGCGACAGGACCCACCTCGGCCAGTGCCCCAACTTCCCCGACCAGGTCTGCCGTTCGCTGGTGGAGTCCGCTGCCCGCGGCTACCCGACCGACGAGACACGCGCGCTGCTGCATCACGCTTCGGTGTCCAACTACATCCAGAACGTCAGGGTCCCGACTCTGCTGGCGCAGGGGCAGAACGACAACCTCTTCAACCTGCAGGAGGCCACCGCCACCTACCGGATCCTGCGCGAGCAGGGCACGCCGGTGAAGATGCTCTGGCGTTCCAACGGCCACTCCGGCGGCAATATCGGCAAGTCGGAGAGCGACAGTTCCAATCCTGAGGGCTCCTATGAGAGCCGGATGGCCCTCGAGTGGTTCGACTTCTACCTGCGCGGGCTGGGCGATGCACCGGCGCTGAACTTCTCTTTCCTCACCGACTGGATCCCGTACACCGACGGCAAGGACGCGGCTGCTTCGGTCGGCTCGACGCCGAGCTTCCCGGCCAGCACCGACACGCCGCTCTACCTCTCCGGGGGGGACGCACTGACCGGCGACCGCGCCGCCGTGAAGAAGGGCTCGGCGCAGTTCGCTGCTACGCCCGTGGCGCCGTCGAGCGTCGGCGGTGGGCTCGTGGAGGCGAAGGCGGACACTCCTCCTGCCGACGCCCCCGGAACTTCGGTGTCCTTCACGGGTGCGCCGCTTCCCGCGGACTTCGACGTGGTGGGCGCGTCGCGCCTGTCGCTCAAGCTGGACGCCCCCGTGCACCAGGGGACGCAGGGTGATCCCGGCGGCAAGCTCGTGGTCTTCGCCAAGCTCTACGACGTCGATCCGGCCGCCGCCGACCCGACCAAGTCGACGTTCCTGCCGCGCAACCTGATCTCCGCTGCGCGCGTGGCCGACGTGTCCAAGCCGTTCACGATCGAGCTGCCCGGCATCGTGCACCGCTTCCCCAAGGGGCATCAGATGCGGCTCACGCTGGCCACCAGCGCAGCGGCCTACCGCGGCAACAACATCGGTGGCCCGATCACCCTTGCCGTCGACCCCGCCGCCCCGCCCGTGCTGACGGTCCCGAAGCTCGGCCTGCCCGCCGCGGCCGCCGGCTCCGGCCCCGGCGGCACCACGCCGTTCACCCCGTCCGCGCAGGCACCGCCGACGCAGACGTCCGGCTCCGGCCAGGTCGCCGGTGCCCGCAAGGACGGCGCCAAGGCCGCGGCCGCCCGCCTGCCCTCGGCGCGCAGGTGCGTCAGCCGGCGCGCGTTCCGCATCCGGATCCGCAAGGCGCCCAGGGGCGACCGTCTGCGCTCCGCGGTCGTCACCGTCAACGGCAAGCGCGTCAAGACGCTCAGGGGCAAGCGGCTCATCGCCCCCGTCAGCCTCAAGGGGCTGCCGAAGGGGACGTTCCGGGTGACGGTCACGGCGAAGACCAAGCGCGGCAGGACGCTGCGCAGCGCGCGGACCTACCGCACCTGCGTCCCCAAGCGGAAGTAGGTCCGTCGCGCTGCGGCTGCGCCAGGTCGTGGTGGTCGCCCGTGAGCTCGAGCCCACGGTCGACCGCCTCCGTGAGGAGCTCGGGCTCGCGGCGCCGTTTCACGATCCGAACGTCGCGATCTTCGGGCTGCGCAACGCCGTGATGGCCCTTGGCGACACGTTCGTCGAGGTGGTCTCGCCAACGCAGGAGGGCACCGCCGCCGGCCGCCATCTCGACCGCCATGGCGGGGACGCGGGCTACATGGTGATGTTCGAGACCGACGCCCTCGCGGCAGCCCGCCGCCGCGCGTCCGAGCGCGGGCACCGCGTCGCGTGGGAGATCGACCTGCCGGACATCAGCGGCACGCACCTGCACCCCGCCGACGTGCCGGGCGCGATCGTCTCCATCGACCAGCCGACGCCCCCGGGGTCGTGGCGCTGGGCCGGGCCGAGCTGGACCGGCCGCGCTCCGGCGGCCGCGCCGCAGCACGCGGCGGTCGGGGTCACCGAGGTGGTGCTGCGCTCACCGCGGGCCGCTGAGGTCGCGGAGATCTGGGCAGGAGTGCTCGACCGCCCGGCCGACGCGGAGGGTGCTGGGGGGACGGAGGTGGCCCTCGACGGTGGCCGGCTGCGCTTCGTCCCGGGCGAGACCGAGGGGATCGAGAGCTTTGCCGTGAACGTGGCGCCGGAGCTCGCGGCGGGTGGCGACGTCGAGATCGCCGGTGTCCGCTTCGTGCGCCGCAGCGCCCCCTAGAAATGTCCACCTCCCTCAGCGGCGCGCTCGAGATCCGTGGGGCCGCGGACGCGCTGCTGGACGAACCGCTGCTCCTGCACGCGCGCGGGGCTGGGCCGGACGCGGCCGTCGTGTGGCAGGCGCGCTACCTCGACGACGACGCCCGCGTGTGGCGCGCGAGCGCGACGCACGCGCAGGACCTGTCCACGGGCTGGGCGCCGGCCAAGGCGGGGACCGGGTCGCTGGCCGCCCTCGCGTCCCTGCGGCCGGTGGGAGTCGAGGTGCGCGTGCAGGGCGAGGACGGCCGCACGGCGACCCGCACCCTCACGCGACGGCTGCTCGGCCAGGGCGTCAGGCTGCGGCGCTGGCGTGATCTCACGGCCACCCTGCATCTCCCCGCCGCGGGCGCGACGCCGCCGGTCTGCGCGGTGGTCATCGACGCCACCGCCGGTGCGACCGAGGCCCAGGTCGCGGCCCTCGCCGCGCCGCTCCTGGCGGCCCGAGGTGTCCTGACCCTCACCGTCGGGCCCGATTGGGCGGGCGGCGACGCGGGCGAGCGGATGGCGCTCGCCCGCGAGCGCCTGGCTGCCGTGCCTGTGGCAACCGGTGACCTCGTGGTCCTCCCGGCCGCCCACCCGAGCGCGGACCCGGCCGGCGCGCCGGCGCCCGTCGTGGTCCTGCCCCCGGGCGTCGGTGCCCGCCGGGCCCGGCCGGGTGACGCCGCCGACCGCGCCGCCGCGTGGGATGCCCTGCTGGCCACGCTCGGCGCGCGTCCGCGCGAGAGCGGCACGCACCTGGCCGACCCGGCGGCTGGACCGGCCGTCGACGCGCACCCAACCGCCTAGCCTGTCGTGCATCGTGGCTGACACCGTGTCCCAGGAGGAGCGCCTACGCCGCGCGCTGTTCAGTACCCAGGGGATCGTCGACAGCCTCGTGGGGCCGATGGTCTTCCTGGTCCTCTACCGCACGATCAACCTGAACGCAGCGCTGATCGGCGCCGCGGTCGTCGCGCTGGGCTTCGTCGCCATGCGCGCCCTGCGCGGGCAGGAGACCACGACCGCGTGGTACGGCGTCGGCGGCGTCGCGGTCGGTGCCGCGCTGGCCAAGGCCACCGGCTCCAGCGACGGCTTCTTCCTGCCGAAGATCGCGATCAACGCGTTCTACGGCTCGGTCTTGCTCGGCAGCGTGATCATCGGCAAGCCGCTGGTCGGCATCGCCTGGGCCTTCTTTCACCGGCAGCCCACCGAGTGGGGGTACCGGCCGGAGGTCCGCCGGGTCTTCAGCGCGCTGACGCTGATGTGGGCCGGCGGCCACGCCCTGCGGATCTTCGCCTACGCCGTCCTCATCGCCGACGACAAGGATCGGACCGGCGCGCTGGCCGCCGTGAGCGTGGGCCTCGGGCTGCCGCTCACCGCCGCGATGGTGGGGATCTCCATCCTCGTCACGCGCCGCGTGCTCGGGCCCCTGGCTCAGCCACCGGAGCCGGTTCCCGATCCGCGGCCGGAGCCGGAGCCCGCCTAGCCGCCCCTTTGTGCGGCCCCGCCCGCGGGGAGGGTGAACGAGAAGCGGCTCCCGCCTTCGTCCGCGGGCTCGACCCAGACGCGCCCGCCGTGGCGCTCGACGGCGCGCCGGCAGATCGCCAACCCGAGCCCCGTGCCCGCGTAGGCCTCGCGCGTGTGCAGGCGCCGGAAGGGATCGAAGATGTACTCGGCGTGCTCGGTCGGCACTCCGATGCCGTTGTCGACGACGTCGAAGCGCCAGGCGTCGCCGTCCTGCTCCGCGGCGACCTCGATCACGGGGGCGTCCTGCCCGCCGAACTTCAGGGCGTTGGCGAGCAGGTCGTTGAAGACATGGCGCAGGTAGCCACGGTCGGCCTCCACGGTGGGCAGGGGCCCGACGTCCACCCGCGCCGCCCGCTCGTCCACCGTCGCACCGAGGTCCCGCACAACCTCCGCGACGAGCTCCCCGCAATCCACCGGGGCCAGCTCGAACTCGACCTGCCCGGCGCGGGCGTAGGCCAGCAGCTCGTCGATGAGCACGTGCATGCGCTGCGTGCCGTCGACGACGTGGTCCAGAAAGCGCCGGCCCTGGTCGTCGAGGGCGTCCGCGTAGCGCTTGCCCAGGAGCTGCGCGAAGCCGCTCACGGTCCGCAGCGGCTCGACCAGGTCGTGCGACGCCGCATAGCTGAACTGCTGGAGGTCGGCGTTGGCACGCTCCAGGTCCGTGGCGTAGGTCTGCAACCGCGTGTGGGCCCGCACGCGCTCGCTCACGTCGATCGAGAACCCGCACGTCGCGTAGACGCTCCCGTCCGCGTCCTCGAGCGGGAACTTGATCGAGTCATAGGTGATGCGGCCCAGCTCGGGGTGGTCTGACCACTCCTCGAGGACGTACGCGCCGTCGCGGGCCCGGACGTCGTTGGCGCGCCAGACCGGCTGCAGCTCTGGGTCGAGCCAGACGTCGTCGCGACCGAGCAGAACCTCCATCGCGCTCAGCCCGGCGCCGTCGGCCGCCGCCCGATCCTCGAGCGCGAAGGCCTGCGCGAAGGCGCGGTTGTAGAGCAGGTAGCGACCCTCGAGGTCCTTGACGTAGATGAGGGCGATCGCGTTGGCGACGACGCCGCGGAGCATCCCGTCGGTGCGGACGCGTTCGGTGAGGTCGCGCAGGACGAGGGTGAACCCGCGCAGCTGTCCGTCGGCATCGCGCAGCGGGGTCAGCAGCCACGAGACCTGCACGCCCCGGCCGTCCTTGCGGGGCCGCAGCGCATCGCCGCTCAGCCGCCCCTCGCGCGTGGCGCGTCCGAGCGTCTCCGGCGCGGCGACGTCGTCGATCGCGACGAAGGGACCGAGCCGGCCGGCGGCGATCTCGCCGGCGTCGTAGCCGCTGAGCGTCTCGGTGGCCTGGTTCCACCACAGGATCTCCCCCTCGGTGCTCAGGGCGAGGATCGCCGTGTCCGGGATGCTGTCGAGCACCCCGTGCAGGCCAGCCTCCTGCTCGAGCCAGCGCGCTGTCACTCAGCCGGGGGGAGCGTCACGGTCGACGCCCAGAAGTCGCCCAGCGCCCGGACCACGGCGGTGAACTCGTCGAAGTCCACGGGCTTGCGGACGTAGGCGTTCACGTGGTGGCGGTAGGCGTCGAGGATGTCCTCGGCGTGGGCCGAGCTCGACATGACGATCACGGGGATCGTCTTGAGCGACGGGTCGACCTTCATCGAGGCCAGAACGTCGCGGCCCGGCTTGCGCGGCAGGTTGAGGTCGAGCAGGACGATGTCGGGTCGCTCGGCGTCAGCGTGCGGGCCGTCGCGCCGGAGGTAGCTCAGCGCCTGCTCCCCGTCGGTCACGACGTCGAGCTGGTTGGGCACGCGCGCGTCCTTGAAGGCCTCGCGCGTCAGCTCGATGTCGGTGCTCGAGTCCTCCACGAGCAGGACGCGGATGGGGCGACCGCGCTCGGCCCTGCGTTCGGTCACCGGCATGGGCTCAGCCTAACCGCGGTTTCGGCGCGGTGAACCGCGGACCGCGTCAGCCGCGTGCCCGCAGCGCGCGCGCCAGGTCCCCGGCGAGAGGGGAGGCGTCCAGCGAACCTGTGCGCGCCCGTCGCCGCAGCGCCCAGAGCACGACGGCGTCCAGCGCGCGCCGCGGGGCGCGCCGGGCCAGCGCGTAGGAGGCGGTCCCCGAGCGCGACGTCGCGAGGTCGCGAACGGGCGGGCCGACCGCCGCCTGGGCCACGCGGCCGGCGACCGCCCCGAGAGGCTCGGCCGGTACCAGGCCCTCGAGGGCGAAGCCCTGCTCCTGCGAGGCCGTGTGGATCGGCGTGCGCACGTACCCCGGGTAGACGGTGGTGACCGTGATCTCGTGCCCGAGCTCCAGGCGCAGGGCGTCGGAGTAGGCGACGACACCGCGCTTGCTCATGCAGTACGCGGGCGCGAACGGGACGGTCACGTGCGCCAGCCCGGAGGCGATGTTCACGACGCGCCCGCGCGCGGCGCGCAGCGCGGGCAGGGCGGCGGCGGTCACGCGCCACGGGCCCATGAGGTTGACGTCGAGCGCGTCGCAGGCAACGAGATCGTCGCCGGGGTTCAGGTCCAGCCCCACGACCTGGTGGCCGGCGGCCCGCAGCTGCCGCGTCGTCTCGGCGCCGATCCCGCTCGCCGCGCCGGTGATGACGACGCGCTTCATGCTTGCGCCCCGACGGTCGCGCGGGTCACGCCGGCCTTGCCCGCAGCACCGTGCCCAGCAGGCTCGAGGTCGTAGTTCTCCGCGTCGAAGCGCTGGGTGAGCGCCTTGAAGCGGAAGGTGAAGTCCGGCCACAGCGTCACGTTGTTGCCGTGCTGGTCGAGGTACCAGCTGGCGCACCCGCCGGTCTGCCAGATCGAGTCGGCCAGGCGGTGCTGCAGCCCGTCGTTGAAGCGCTCCTGCACCTCGCGCCGCGGCGCGACGGTGGCAAGGTCGCGCTGGTCCATGGCGGACAGCGCCTCCAGCACGTACTGGATCTGGGCCTCGATCACGTAGACCATCGACGTGTGGCCCAGGCCGGTGTTCGGCCCCACCAGCATGAAGAGGTTGGGGAACCCGGCCATCGTCGTGCCCCGGTGGGCCTTCATCCCGTCGCGCTCCCACACCGCGCTGAGCGAGACGCCGTCGCACCCGTGGATCGCCTCGGCGATCGGCGGCGGCGTGACCTGAAAGCCGGTGGCGAAGATGATCGCGTCGGCGGGGTGCTCGACGCCGTCGGCGGTGACGACGGCGCGCTCGCGGATCTCCGTGATCGGCTCGGTCACGACGTCGGCGTTGGGCGCTGCCAGGGCCGGGTAGAAGTCGTTGGAGATGAGGATTCGCTTGCAGCCGATGCGGTAGTCGGGCGTCAGCTTGGTGCGCAGCTCGAGATCGGGGACCTGGTGGGCGAGGTGCCGGCGAGCGATCCGGTCCGGCACGCTCATGAGCGCCTGCTTGCGGGTGAAGCCCAGGACGTAGCTCTCGCGACCCCAGAAGATCGCGGCGCGGGCGAGGCGCTCGACCTTGGGGAAGCGCGTGTAGACGGCCTTCTCGATCCGCGTGAAGGGCCGGTCGGTGCGTGGGATGATCCACGCCGGGGTGCGCTGGAACACGGTCAGCCGCTTGGCAGCGGGCTGGATCTTCGGCACGATCTGGATCGCCGACGCCCCAGTGCCGATCACCGCGACGGATTCCCCGGCGAGGTCGTGATCGTGGTTCCAGGCAGCGGAGTGGAACGTCGTGCCCGTGAAGGTGTTGAGCCCCGGGATCTCGGGGTTCTTGGGATCGCTGAGGGCACCGGCCGCGGAGACCAGGACCTCGGCCGTGAGGGCGCCGCGACTCGTGCGCACCCGCCACACCCGAGCGTCCCCATCCCAGGCGGCGTGCTCCACCCTCGTGTCGGTGTGCAGGTGCTCGTTGACCCCGAACCGCTCGGCGCAGCCGCGCAGGTAGCGCAGGATCTCCGGCTGGGGCGAGAACGAACGCGTCCAGTCCGGGTTCGGCGCGAAGGAGAACGAGTACAGGCGCGAGGGCACGTCGCACGCCGCGCCCGGGTAGTCGTTGTCACGCCACGTGCCGCCGACGCTGGGGCCGCGCTCGAGGACCACGAAGTCGTCCTGGCCGGCCTGCTGGAGGCGGATCGCCATGCCCAGCCCGCTGAACCCGCTGCCGACGATCGCCACCCGGGCGTGGTCGGGCAGGGGCCGGGTCGTCGTCTCGCCGCTGGTCCTCGTCATCTGGTTCACCACTTCGTAGGAACACCTGTGTCTCTTGGAGGAGTACGATAGAGCCATGAGCCGCGAAGGGCAACCAGGCGTCACCAGGACGTTGCCGCGCGGTCGCCACGCGGCGCCGCGCGACGTCGTCGCGCGGTCCCAGCTCGAGCGCCTGCACACGGCAATGGCGGCGGTGGTGGCGCGTAAGGGGTACGCCGCCACCTCGGTGGCCGACGTGCTCGCTGAGGCGGGCGTCTCGCGCAAGAGCTTCTACGAGCACTTCGCCAACAAGGAGGCCTGCTTCCTGCACGCCTACGACCACGGGGTCGACCAGGTTCTCACCGTGATCGAGGCGGCGATCGCGGCCCAGAGCGACCCCTTCGGCCTGGCGGCCGCCGGCGTCAACGCATACCTCGGCTGGCTCGTCGCGCATCCCGCGTTCGCGCGGACCTTCGTGCTCGAGGCCCTGGCCGCCGGGCCCCGCGCGTTCGAGCGCCGAGCCGCCGTGCACGAGCGCTTCGCCGAGCACTTCGAGCAGGTCTACGGCGCCGTCCGGACCCGGCTGCCGGAGCTCGGCGAGCTGCCCGCCTACCGCTTCCGCGCGTGCGTCGGGGCCACCGACGAGCTCGTGCTCGAGCACGTGCGGGTGCACGGCCCGCAGACGCTGGAGGCGCTGGCCGAGCCCATGTTCGACGTCATCGTCGGGTTGCTCGTCGGGTACGACACCGCAGCCCGGTTGGCCGACACCGCTGCGGCGACCTGACCCTCCGCGCGCCGCTGCGCCGAGCACCCGTTTGCCCGTCCGCGCGCGCGGGCAGGCGACCGCGTGAGAACCCGGGCCCGAACCGAGAAGCGAGAGGATCACGAGCACATGAAGGCACTGGCATGGCACGGCAAGCGCGACGTCCGGGTGGACAACGTCCCCGACCCGGTGATCGAGCAGCCCACCGACGCGATCATCAAGGTCACCTCGACTGCGATCTGCGGGTCTGACCTGCACCTCTACGAGGTGCTCGGCCCCTTCATCGACGCCGGTGACATCCTCGGCCACGAGCCCATGGGCATCGTCGAGGAGGTCGGCGCCGAGGTCTCGCACATCAAGAAGGGTGACCGCGTCGTCATCCCCTTCAACATCTCCTGCGGGCACTGCTTCATGTGCGACCTGAAGTTCTTCTCGCAGTGCGAGACGATGCAGGTGCGCGAGTACGACACCGGCGCGGCCTTCCTCGGCTACACCAAGCTCTACGGCCAGGTCCCGGGTGGGCAGGCCGAGTACCTGCGGGTGCCCCAGGCGCAGTTCGGGCCGATCAAGGTCCCGGACGGCCCGTCCGACGAGCGCTTCCTCTACCTGTCTGACGTGCTGCCGACCGCGTGGCAGGCGGTGCAGTACGCCGACATCCCCGACGGCGGCACCGTCGGCGTCTTCGGCCTGGGCCCGATTGGTCAGATGTGCTGCCGGGTCGCCAAGCACCGGGGCGCCAGGGTCATCGCGGTCGACCTCGTACCCGAGCGTCTGCAGCGGGCCCGCGACTTCGGCATCGAGACGATCGACCTCTCCGAGGTGGACGACGTCCCGGCCGAGATGCGCGAGATGACCGGCGGCCGCGGCCCCGAATCAGTCATCGACGCGGTGGGCATGGAGGCGCACGGCACGGGCTCGATGCCGGCCAAGATGGCGCACACGATCGTCGGGATGCTGCCTGACGCGATCGCGCGCAAGGCGATGGAGAACACCGGCGTCGACCGCCTCTCCGCGCTCAACGCCGCGATCGAATCGGTGCGCCGCGCCGGCACGCTGTCGATCAGCGGGGTCTACGGCGGCACGGCCAGCCCGATGAACCTGCTGCAGCTCTTCGACAAGCAGATCACGATCAAGCAGGGCCAGGCCAACGTGAAGCGCTGGGTCGACGACATCATGCCGCTGCTGATCGACGACGCCGACCCGCTGGGCGTGGAGAGCTTCGCGACGCATCGCATGCCCCTGACCGAGGCGCCGCTGGCCTACGAGATCTTCCAGAAGAAGACCGACAACGCTCAGAAGATCGTGCTCAAGCCCCACGGGTAGTCGGGCCCGGAGGCCCCCCGGGGCTAGATGGTTGATTCCACGAGTACGCACGCGCGGTCAACCATCTAGTTCCCGCAGTAGACGAGCGGATCCTTCGCGCCGGTCGGCTTGACCGTCCCGCGGAGGTCCTTCGGCAGCTCCTTGGGGCAGCGCTTGATCGCCTCGTCGAAGGCGGTCAGCCCGCGGCGGAAACGACGGACCTTCCAGGTCTTCGCTGTCCGCGTAGCGCGGCGCACGATGGCGACGCACAACGTCGTCGCCTTCTTGCGGTCGTCGAAGTTGAACAGCGCGTAGCGCGCGTTGGTACGGGAGATCGCCACCTGAGAGAACTTCGAAGTCGTGGCGCAGGTGCCCTTCAGCGCGGCCCGCACGGCGCGTTTCTCGGTGCCGTTCGCGGTGCGCGCGGCCGCGACGGCCACACCGGCCGGGACGAGCACCGCGACGAGCAGCAGGATGACGGCGAAGGGCGAGCGGAGAGCGTGCATCCGCGGAGAGTAGCCCGGTGCCGGGCCGTCCGCCGCAGTTTGCCCAGGACAACCCGCGCCGCAACCTTCGCTGGGGTGGGTGCGTTGTAAGCAGCATGAAGCGCTGGGCTCCCCTCCTCGTCGCCATCGCCGCAGGCCTTCTCGCCCCCAGCGCGCTCGCTGAGCCGGAGACGCTCGCCCGGGAGCAGGCACCCTTCACCGCCGACGCATATCGCGACGCGGTGGCCTGGAGCTCCTTCGACACGCGCGCGAAGCGCTTCCGCCTGCGCGTGCTGCGCAACGGGCGCGAGCTGCCGCTGACGATCGCGTCGAGCCCCACGGCCTTCGACGTCGACCTGGGTCCGCTGGGCACGAGCGACGCCGGCATCGGCGCCGTCTACAGCCGCTGCGACGACACCGGCCACGGCTGCGACATCTTCCTGCTCGACCTTCAGACGGGCGCCGAGCGCCGGGTGACCGAGGTGAGCTCGAGCGACCGAGACGAGCGAGTCCCGAGCCTCTACCGCAACTCGATCTCGTTCTCGCGCACCGCGGGCGGCGGGCGCGAGCTGGTGTACCTCCGGCTGCTCGGCGAGTCGCGCTCGCGGCGCCAGAACGTCCCAGCGGGCCGCGGGACCGTTGCCGCCACCGAGCTCGGCAGCGCGACGCGCCTCGCCTATACCTGGAGCTCGATCCGCGGCGAGTTCTTGACCCAGTTCCTCTACCGCGTCCAGGGCAACGGTCGCCTGGAACGCGTGGCGCGCGCCGGCTCCGGCGGCCTCAGTCAGGGCCGCATCGTCACCCCCTCGTGGGCCGGCCTCGCCCTGTACTTCGGGCGCACCAACTCCGGCAGCGGCCAGGGCAACCGCATCTATCGCTACGCGATCGGCCGCGGCGCCTACGCCGCCGCGCATGGCAAGCCGAGCTACCGCTCCGTCACCTACGTCTCGGCCAACCGCTTCGTCACCGCGGAGTCGCTGGACTTCGACCTGTGCACTGGAAACGGGGACGATCCGCCCGAGCGCTCGACCTGCCTGCTGCGGCGCTCAGACCCTCTGACCTTCACCGAGGTCTCCGGCGCCGGCTGACTGCCGCTTCGCCCACCGGCTTCGCGGCATACTCCCGCATCGAGATCCGAGACGGGGGGAGTGGGCATGGCGAAGGACGCAGTCACACGACGAGGGCTGCTGGGAACGGCCGCGGCCGGCGCGGTCGCCGCGTCGCTGCCGCGCGACGCGGAGGCGGCCAGGGCCCACACAGCTCCGGCCAAGGCCAGGGCGGCAGCGCCGGCCCCGCGCGTGGTGGACGTCGCGGTCATCGGCGCCGGCTACGCCGGCCTGAACGCCGCCCGCGCGATCGCCGCCGCCGGCCGCAGCGTCGCCGTGCTCGAGGCGCGCGATCGCGTCGGCGGCCGCGTCCAGTCGCTGCCGCTGGCGGGCTCGCCGGACGGCTGGCTCGACGTGGGTGGGCAGTGGATCGGCCCGACCCAGGACCGGATGTTCGCCCTGGCCAAGGAGCTCGGCGTCGAGGTCTTCAAGACCTACAACGAGGGCCAGAACCTCTATCTGCGCCGCGGCAACCCCGCCGGCAAGCAGCGCTACGACACGAGCGGGCCGCTGGGCCCCGTGCCGCCGGAGGTGCCGGGGGCGGCCGAGGCGGGCGCGGTGATCGTGCAGCTCAACGACCTTGCCTCCCGGGTGCCGCGCGACGCGCCGTGGAAGGGCCCGGACGCGCTGGCTCAGGACGGCCAGACCTTCGAGACCTACAAGCTCGCCAACGCCCAGACCGAGGGCGGGCGCTTCCTGCTCGACGTCGGGATCGAGGCCGTGTTCTCCGTCGAGCCGCGCGACATCTCGTTGCTGTTCGTCCTCTTCTACATCGCGGCGGCCGGCAACGAGAGCACGCCGGGCGACTTCAACCGGCTGCTCAACACGGGCGGCGGCGCGCAGGAGTCGCGGATGGTCGGCGGCGCCCAGGTGATCCCCAAGCGCATCGCCGGGCACCTCGGCGACAAGGTGCTGCTCAACGCGCCGGTGCGCAGCATCACCCAGTCGGGCGGCATGGTCACCATCGGCTCCGACGCGGGCACCGTCATCGCCCACCGCGTGATCGTCGCGATGGCCCCGGCGCTCACCGCGCGCATCGACTACGAGCCGCCGCTGCCCGGGCTGCGCGACCAGCTCACCCAGCGCTACCCGCAGGGCAACGTAATCAAGATCCAGGCGGTCTACGACAAGCCGTTCTGGCGCGCGGACGGGCTGACCGGCCAGGCGGTGGGCGACGTCGATCCGATCCGCATCACGTTCGACAACTCGCCGCCGGACGGGTCCCCCGGGATCCTGCTCGGCTTCATCGAGGGGGAGGGCGCGCGCGTGTGGGGCGAGCGCCCGGCCGACGAGCGCCGCAAGGCCGCGCTGGCGAGCTTCGCCGCGTACTTCGGGCCACAGGCGCTGACGCCGACCGACTACGTCGAGCGAAACTGGTCGCAGGAGCAGTGGACGCGCGGCTGCTACGTCGGCATCACGCCGCCGGGCGTGCTGACCGGCTTCGGCGAGCAGATCCGCCGGCCGGTCGACCGCATCCACTGGGCGGGGACGGAGACGTCGCCGATCTGGAACGGCTACATGGAGGGCGCGGTGCGCTCGGGCGAGCGCGCGGCCAGCGAGGTGCTCGCGCTGCTGCCCGCCGGGCTGCCCAAGGTCAGCGCGGCCAAGGCGGCGAAGCCGAAGAAGGCGGCCGCCGTCAAGCCGAAGGTCAAGGCAAAGCCGAAGCGCCGCCGCTCGGCACGCCGGACGCCGAAGTTCACCGGATGAGCGCAGGGCTCAGACGCGCGCTTGCTCCCTGCCTCGCCGCGCTCGCGGGGTCGCTGCTCGCCGCGCCCGGCGCTCTGGCCCAGATCGAGGTCCACGCGCACCGCGGCGGGTCCTACGTCGACGCCGTCCCGCGCTTCCCGGAGAACACGATCCCCGCCTTCGGTCACGCGGCCGACGGCGGGTTCGTCCTGGAGATCGACGCGAAGCTGACCAAGGACCGGGTGCCGCTGGTCATCCACGACGACACCTTCGACCGCACGACGACCTGCACCGGGCCGATCTCCGCGAAGACCGCCGCCGAGGTGGCGCGCGACTGCCGCGCCGACGTGCTCGGATCCCCCGGCAACGAGGCCGGGCTGCCCACGGTGCCGGCGCCGGCCGCGGACCGGGTGGCACCGCCTCCGCTGGCCGACGTCCTCGCCCTCGCGCGCGATCGCGGCGCCCGCATCAACCTCGAGATCAAGAACCTCCCGACCGACAACGACTTCGACCCGTCGCCGATGCCCGCCTACGCGACGACGATCCTCGACGCGGTCGACGCCTCGCGCATCCCGCGCTCGAAGGTGCTCATCCAGAGCTTCCTGCCCGCCAACCTCGACGTCGCCGAGCAGCGCGGGTTCGAGACGTCGGTGTTGACGCTCGCGCCGGCCAACCAGGCCGGGCCCGAGGGTGCCAAGTCGCGCGGCTATGAGTTCGTGTCCCCGGCCTTCCCGGTCGACCAGGCCTACGTCTCGCGGGCGCACGGGCTCGGCCTGCGCGTCGTGCCCTTCACGCTCGACCGCGAGCCCGAGTTGCGCGCAGCGGCCGCCATCGGGGTCGACGAGCTCATCACCGACGACCCCACGCTTGCCGCGCGCACGGTGGCCGCCGCGGCGCCGCGCCAGGCCGCCGCTCCCGCCGCCCCCAGCGACGCAACCTGCCGCAGCGCGCGCGCCAGCCGGACGCTCGCTCCCGTGACCACGCTCGACCCCAAGCCCGGCGCCCCGCGGGTGTTCGCCATGCAGTTCAAGCAGGACGCGCGCCACGTCGTCACCTATGCGGCCTTCCGCGCGAAGATCGAGTGCACGCTGCGCGAGATGGTCGTGCCCTTCCTGGCCAAGGACCGGCCGAACGTCGTGGCCTTCAACGAGGACATCGGGCTGGCGACGATCGCCACCGGCTCCCGCGGCCGGGTCGCCCGCGACATCTTCACCGACCCGTCGCTGTCGCCGAGCTGCAACGGCAGCGCCGGCGCTCCCTGCGGGGCCTTCGGTGCGCTGACGGCAGTCAAGGCCGCCTACGGCAAGGAGACCGCTGCCTACCAGGCGCGCTTCCCCGATCTCAACCCGGTCAGCGGCATCTTCGTCGCTACCACCGACACGTTCGCGCGCGGGTGGATGCAGACGTTCTCCGACCTCTCTCGCAAGTACGGGGTCTACATGCTGGGCTCCAACGATCAGTCGCTGTTTCGCGAGTCGACCGACCCAGCGGAGATCGCGACCTTCGCCGACCCCGACCTGCCCGAGCGGCCGTCGTCGGTGTTCGTCGCCACCTCGCCCGCGGTCTACAACGAAGCCTTCCTGTGGGGGCCGCGCGACGTGCGGGCATCCGGCCCGGCGCCGCTGCGCAACGTCGTGGCGCGCAACAAGAAGGTCCCGGTGACGCCGATCGAGGAGCTCATCAACCTGACGCCCGGCCCGAGGACCGGCCCGGACGCCATCGAGAACGTCGCCCCTTACTCGTTGCCTGGAACCCAGGCGCGGATCTCGTTCGCCACGAGCCTGCCCGCGTTCGTCTACGGCGCCCTGCCCGCGGGGACCGACCCGTGCTCCGACGTGGCGAAGTACTACATGCGCTGCATCGACAAGCTCGGCGCCAACCTCGTCATGCAGGACGAGGCCAACCCGGGCGCGTGGGCGGCGTACACCGCCAAGGACAGCCCCGACCGCGGCGCGTGGCAGACCATGAGCTGGATGACCTCGACGTGGCGCGCGTCGGTTGAGCCGAGCGTCGGCTTCGCCTACAACGTGACGCCGCACCTGGTCGGCAACCTCGCCGACCTGCCCTTCGACGGGCAGACCGCGATCACCCAGCGCGGGCTCAGCGGCGGGGCCGGGCGGGCGAGCTGCAACTACGTCGGCAGCTCGAAGTTCCTCCCCGGGACCGACCCTGAGAGCTTCCTCATCGGCGGCGAGGAGCTCGCCGTGCGTCCGTACGCCGGGCCCAAGCAGGAGTTCCTCGCGATGGTGCCGTGGGTGCGCGCCGACGGTCCGCGACCGGAGCTCGAGAGTGCGGCCCAGGCGCTGACGCCGGAGGGCAACGGGCCGGGGGAGAACGACTACCTGGAGACCGCGATCGTCGCGGACCTGCCCTTCCCGCCGAACCCGGCGCGCGGATCCTGCGCCACGGCGCCGGCGAGCGCGGCGGGGCCCGGCGGCGCGCGCACGAGCCGGCGGCAGATGCGTCTGCTGGTCACGCCGCAGCGCGTGCGTGCGGGCCGCCTGGTGCGCTACCGCTTCCGCACGGTCACCGGTCGCGGCGCGCAAGCCCGTCCCGTCGCCGGGGCGACGGTCACCTTCGCGGGCCGGCGAGCGAAGACCGACCGCCGCGGCCACGCGACGATGACCAAACGCCTCGGCCGGCCCGGGCGCTTCACGGCGCGGGCGGCGAAGACCGGGCTGCACAGCGCCCGCGCGACCGTCACGGCGGTGGCTGCCCGGCGGGCGCGAGCGGCACCGCGGTTCACGGGATGAACCGGGTCGTCGCGATCGTCGTGGTGGTGGCGTTCGGGGTCGCTGCGCCCGCAGCGCTGGCGGGCGGCGGGCTGCCGGCGGCGGGCGGCGCGACGGCGTCCGCCAGCGCTGCCGACCCGGTCCGTCCCGTCGACGCGACCGGCCCGCTCGCCGACGAGCGGCTCTCCGACGAGCGGCTGATCACCCGGTGGGCCCACGCGGAGGCCACGGCGGCCATCCGCGCGCACCCGCAGGGGTCGGCGCGCGCGATCGCCCGGATGCGCACCCTGACCGAGGATGGGGAGCCCGAGGTCTACCTCGCCTTGCGCGCGTACCGCGACGATGCCGGCCGCACGTGGGTCAAGGTCCGCATCCCGAGTCGCCCGAACGGGCGCCGGGGCTGGGTGCCGCGCGCGGCGCTCGGGCCACTGCACCGCGTCAGCACACGGCTCGTGGTCAGCCGGCGGCGCCTGCGGGCGACGCTGTACCGCGAGGGTCGCGCCATCTGGAGCTCGCGCGTGGGCATCGGTGCGGCGGGGACGCCGACGCCCCGCGGGTCGTTCTACGTGCGCGAGATCCTGCGCGTGCCGACCCCCGGCGGGCCCTACGGACCGTGGGCCATCGGCACCAGCGCGTACTCCGTGCTCAGCGACTGGCCCGGCGGCGGCGTCGTCGGCCTCCACGGGACCAACCAGCCGGAGCTCATCCCGGGCCGGCCGTCCCACGGCTGTGTCCGCCTGCCCAACGTCGCCGTCCGCCGGCTCGTCGCGCTGATGCCGCTCGGAACGCCGGTGCGGGTCCTCTGAACCGCTGCGCTTGGAGGCTGTTTCACGGAGTCGCCGGTTGGAGGGGGCCGCCTCGCGGCGCCGGACGCCAGCCGGCCCCTTGCCGATACCCCCGGTATCGGCGGCGGGACCGCCCGTCGTCCACCACCACGATCCGGCCCCCTCCGAACCACCGCCGTTCCGTGAAACAGCCTCTATGTCCGCGGCGCCGCGGCGGCCGTGATGCCGCGCTTGATGAGCTGGCGGATGAAGATGATGCTCGCGACCGTCGCGTAGGCCTTCAGCGTCTGTAGCGAGGCGAGGCGCAGCAGCCCCGCGGCCAGCAGCAGCTCGAGGGAGAAGCCGGCGCGACTGGCGATGAGCGCCCGTGCCTCCATCGGCTTGCGCGCAAGCGCCAGAACACCCGAGGCCAGCACGATCACGGCGGCCAGCGTCACCAGCAGCGCGGGCGCCTCGACGTAGTCCGCCGACAGACGGGCCGCGGCGAGGATCATTCCCGGCGGCCGGGCTCGGGCACCATGCCCGCACCGGTCCGCGGCTCGCTGCGGCCCGACTCCTGGTTGAGCTCGCGCTGCAGGAAGATGTTCAGGATCGTCCGGATCGCCGCGATCGCCCCGAGCTTGCCGAGCTCGTCGAAGCTGGGCGAGACCGCCGTCGAGAGGATGTCCGACGCGAGCTGGAACTCGAGGCCCAAGGCGAGGTGGCGGCCCAGCAGCAGGCGCATCGCCTCGAAGGTCGCGGGCCGCACGCGGATCTGCGCGAGCACGAAGACGCCGAAGGCCAGCACCGCGCCGACGAGGATGACCGTGGCGCCGATGGCGTCGATGATCGGCACGACGAAGTCGATCGCGTCGCGCACGACGCCCTCGAGGCCGTTCACGTCTCCGCCCCCCGCAGCCGCCGCGATCACGGCGGGGACGCTACCGGGTCGTCGTGTCGGGATCGCGCGGCCGCCGCAGGCGCCGGCCCAGCGGACGGACCAGCAGCGAGAGCGCGGCGAAGCCGAGCAGCGCCCCGAGCAGGACCGGGTCGGTCAGGCTCGGTTGCTGCAGCCGCGCGCCGAGGACCACGCTCAGCGTGGTGATCGGGATCAGCCCCACGAGCGTCGTCCACGCGAAGCGTCGGATCGGCACGCGGGCCACGCCGCAGGCGAAGCACAGCAGCGTGAACGGCACGATCGGGATGAACCGCAGCGTGAGCAGCACGCCGGGGCTCGCGCCGCCGACGATCTCCTCGGTGCGCCGCAGCCGCCGCGCCCCGGCGAGACGGGCGAGGACGGGGCGCCCGATGACCTGCGCGACCCCGTAGGCGATCATCCCCGACACCAGCCACGCCGCGAGCATGAACGGGATCCCGATCGCGACGCCGAAGACGAAGCCGGCGGCGGCCGTGGCGATCTCGGCCGGGAACGGGACGACGATGTGCAGCAGCGTGAGGCCGACGATCACCAGCGCCGCGGTCGCACCGAGCCCGTCGAGCTCGGTCCGCAGCCTGCCGGTGTCCCCCGAGAGCCCCGCCTGCAGGGCATCACGGACCGCGTCGATGGCCAAGAGCCCGCCGGCGCAGGCCAGCACGACGACCGCCGTTGCTCCTGCCAGTGCGAGCGGCGTGCCGGCCAGGCGACGGGCGGCAGCACGGACAGGCACACCAGGGAACGTAGCGCCCGCCCGGAGGCCGTCGGTCAGGCGGGCGCGGCGCGCCGCACGAGGTCGCGGGCGGCGTCGATGCCCCAGCGCCGGCCGAGCTCGTCGAGCTCCGGGGCGACCGGCCAGCGGTCCGCGGTGACCGGCCCGTCGTGGTCGGGCGCTGAGCCCTTGAGCGTCATCGAGCCCGCGTTGTCGCCGAGCGCGCGCAGATCGGCGACCTCCTCCTCGCTCAGCACCACCTCGGACGGCACCGCGGCCAGCTCCGCCCGCTTCTGCGCGACGGGCTTGGCCGCGTCGCCGGCCTCCTGGATGAGCGTGGGGGCCACGCACGCCATGGCGGGATGGGCGAGGTCCCACTGCGCCGCGAGCTGCAGCAGCGTCAGGTCGTGCCGCTCCGCGACGCCGCGCATCGGCTCCATTCGCGCGCGGCCCGCCTGGACCCAGCCCTCGGGTCTGTGGTTGCGATGGTCGAAGCGGCGAAACGGCGTGTCGGGCGTGACGTCGTCCCAGAACAGGCCGCCGTAGTCCACAACCCGCGCGATGAGCTTGACGTCATGCGCCGCCGCTGCGTCGAGCACGAGCTCCCCCGGCCAGGGCTCGAGCGGGTTGAGGATGATCATCGCCCAGTCGATGCGGTCCCCGAAGCGCTCGAGGCAGTCGATGAGGTCCAGCGTGAAGCCGTTGGCCGGGCCGGGGGCAATGCCGATGTGGTCGCACAGGCCGGCGTCGCGCAGCGCGCTCATCCCGTCCCAGACGACCTCGCTCGTGTAGCCCGTGCGGTCCGGGTTGTGCAACAGCAGGAGGTCGAAGCGGGAGAGCCCGGTGCGCGCGAGCGAGCGCTCGGTCGCGACCCGCAGGTAGTCCGCGTACGCGTCGGGCGCGCGCAGGCGCGCATCGGTGAAGCGCGGGTAGCCCTTGGCCCCCTCGCGCTCCCCGTCGTAGAAGTCGTGGCCGACGGCGCCGACGGCGACGAAGTCGTCGCGGGGGACGCCCGTCAGTGCGCGACCGAGCAGCGTGTCGGCTTCCCCGGCTCCGTACGCGTCGGCTGTGATGACCGTGCGGACGTCGTCGCCGGGCCGGAAGAGCTCGGCGAGCCGATCGTCCTGGAGTGGCTCGCCGTAATGCATGAAGCGGCCGCCGCTCCAGGTGCCGATCGCCGTGTGCGTGGGGTGGGCCATGGTCGACTGATGCTAGGGATGGTCGGCGGCCGCGAACTGCGGGAACCGCGACCCCTTTGTGCCGGTGGCACGGGCCAGTCGTCCGGCTGGCTTCACGGGCGGCGGCGCGCCCGCAGACTGCCGGCGAACTTCTGATGAAGGACATCTAGCCTTGAGCGCCTATGTCGCCGCTGACACGACGCCAGGTCCTCAGATCGGGCGTCGGCTTGGTGGCCTCAGGCGGAGTCGCCACGCTCGGGGGCGGGTGCTTCCTTGCCCCCCGCCCGCGCATCCGGGTCATGGACGCGGTCGTCGGGGCCAACCGCTGGCGCCTGGACGCGGGCGGGGCGCGAACCACTGCGGCGCCCATCCTCGGCACTCCCGCGGTCGGTCTCACGACACCGGCGGATGGCTCGTCAGCCGGAGCGACGCTGGCGCGCACCCAGCCGGTGGACCTCCGCAACCACGCATTGCGGCTGCGGCTGCGGGTAGAGGAGGAGGGGGCGGAGCACCTCGAGCGCATCGACGTGCGCATAGGCTCGGGGCTGAGGGCCTTCGAGTCGGCGAGCTTTCAGAGCATCGTCCTGCCCGACGCGGTGGATGGCTATGGAAGCGAGTGGCTCAAGCCGGGGGAGGACGTCGCGATCACGCTCGGCCCCGCGTCGTTCGCGAGCACCCCGCAGGACGAAGGCCTGTACTTCGACGTGCTGCAGGACTTCGCGATCTCCGCGACGGCGCGGCGCGGCCACCGGGCGACGGTGGCCTTCGGTGACCTCGACGTGGTCCCCGGCCCGCCGACGCGGCCGCGCGGCCTGGTCAGCTTCTGCTTCGACGACGGGCTGGCGTCGCACCTGACGCAGGCCATGCCGATCCTGACGGCCCACGGCTTCGCGGCGACGACCTACCTCATCCACGACCTCGTGGGCGTCGAGGGGTACCTCGGCGCCGAAGGCGTGCGCGCGCTCGTCGATGCCGGATGGGACGCCGCTGCCCATGCCGATCAGGTGGCCGTGCACAACGCGCGCGGTGGGGTGACGCGCCTGGGCGAGGAGCGGATCCTGGCCGACTGGGCCGCCGACCGGCACTGGCTGCGGGCGGCTCGGCTCAGCCGCGGAGCCGACTACGCCTATCCGCAGGGGCGCTTCGACGCCGGGACCATCGCCGCGCTGGCGCGCTTCGGCCACTTCGGCACCGCGCGCACGGAGAGCTTCCGCAGCATCGAGACCCTTCCCCCCGCCGATCCCTGGCGCCTGCGCACGGTCTCGTTCAACGAGACGTTGAACGTCGGGCCGCCCGACCGCGTCGGGTCGATCATGTGGCGCATCGCCCAAACCGCGGCCTACGGGGGATGGATCATCCTGAGCTTCCACGACGTCACGGACGGCGTCGCGAAGGGAAGCGCCGTTGCGGTCGCCGACTTCGAGCGGATCGTCAGGTACGTGGCGCGACGGCGGGTGCCGGTCCGCACCGTCGCGCAGGTCCGGCGCGAGGTGCTGCCAAGCCGGGAGTAGCCCCGCACGGCCACCTCGCGGCGCTCGGGCAGGTGCTGGGGACGGTTGACGACCGGGGGCTGCGGGAACATCCGCCCCCATGCCAGAGCTCGAGAAGGCCGGTCACGCACGTAAGGACTCCCTGGGGGCGACGCTCAAGCGCACCTTCAGCGAGTTCAAAGAGGACAACATGACCGACTGGGCCGCGGCCATGACCTACTACGGCGTCCTGGCGGTGTTCCCGGCGCTGATCGCGATGGTGTCGATCATCGGCCTGGTCGGCGACCCCGCGACGGTGACCAAGACCCTCATCGACATCGTGGGCAAGGTCGCTCCCGGGGGCGCGGCGGACACCTTCAAAGGACCGATCGAGGAGGTCACGAAGAGCAAGGGCCAGTCCGGCATCCTGCTTATCGTCGGCATCCTGCTCGCGCTGTCGTCGGCGTCGAGCTACGTCGGTGCCTTCATGCGCGCGTCCAACATCATGTACGAGGTCGACGAGGGCCGCCCGTTCTGGAAGCTGCGCCCGTTGCAGATGCTCGTGACGCTGATCATGGTGCTGCTGCTCACGGTGGCCGCCCTGGCCGTGGTCGCGACGGGCCCGCTGGCCACCGCGATCGGCAGCTCGATCGGCGTGACCGGCGCAGCGCTGACGGTGTTCAACATCGCCAAGTGGCCGATCCTGCTGCTGCTCGTCTCGCTGATGCTGGCGATCCTCTACTACGCGTCGCCCAACGCGAAGATCCCGAGCTTCAAGTTCATCACTCTCGGCGGCGTCGTCGCCGTGGTGATCTGGCTGATCGCGTCGGCGCTGTTCGCCTTCTACGTCGCGAACTTCGGCTCCTACAACAAGACCTACGGCTCTCTGGGCGCCGTGATCTCCTTCCTGGTCTGGCTGTGGATCACGAACGTCGCCGTGCTCTTCGGAGCCGAGCTCAACGCCGAGCGCGAGCGCGGCAACCAGCTCGATGATGGTACGCCGCAGGCCGACAAGGAGATCCAGCTGCCCGAGCGCGACGAGCCGAAGGAGAAGCAGCGCAGCAAGACCGCATAGGCGGTCCAGGGGCCCGCGCCGTTCGTCAAGGGGGCGCTGGGGACTGCCGATAGGCGCCCCGTGAACGTGCCAAGCGCCGCCGCATCGCGCCGACCTGACCCCGCCGAGGACGATCGACCATCCTCGACCCGGCGAACCTTGCCGGGTGCCCAACTACCCCCAGGCCACCGGCTCGAGGTAGAAGATCTCGGTGGCGATGTCCTGGCTGACGTCCATCCCGCTGGCGAAGGCGGTGACGGTGCGCCCGGTGATGCGCTCGACCTCGCCGCGGAACTCCTTCTCGGATGCGTACTGGAAGAACAGCCGTACGTCGCGCAGCCGCTGCTCCTCGCCCATGTCGCGCAGGTTCTGCTCCGCCGGGGTCAGGCTCCCGTACAGGCTGCAGACCACGAGGTTCGGGCCGGCGTAGTCGGTGCGCGACGACGTCGGTCCGCGGCCGAACTGGTTCTTGTACATGCGAACCATCGCCGTGGAGATCTCCAGGGTCTCGGCCCCGCGCCCCTGGAACTGGGCGTGCCGCGGCTCTGCGTGCTGCAGTCCGTTCGTGTCCAGCATGGTTCCACCTTTCCGCCTCTTCGAAGAGCGGACCGCGCGAGGGGAGAAGAAGCGAGAGAACCGGCCGCGGCTACTGCGCAAACCAGGCTAGCGCGTTTCTTGGCTGCGCTCAGGTGATCTCGGGATGCACTTCAACCACGGACTCCATGATCACGTGGTTGGGCACGTGGACCTGCGTGCCGGATGCGGTGCGCAGCCGCGTGCCCGTCTGGTCGATCGCTTCGATCTCCCCGCGCACGCCGTCCACGCTGATCGTCTGGCCGACGGAGAACGCACCACGCACGAAGCGCCCCGCGCCGATGGCCCGCGCGACGTCGCGGTTGCCGAGCCCGAAGGCCAGCGCGAAGGCCAGCGCCCCGGCGGACACCAGGATCGCCCCAAGCGCGGTGAGCACGGTGGTCGAGACGCCGATCTGGGCCAGCGCGCTGAGACCGAAGACGGCGATGACGATGAACTGGCCGACCGGCGCAAGTGGGAGGGCCGCCATGGACGGCGGCCCTTCATCGGCGCTTCGCTCTACGCGGCCGGCAGGCGCACGTCGAGGACGATCTCGACCTCGTCGCGCACCTTCAGCGCGCCCATGAACGCCTTGTAGGGCTTGATGCCCCAGTCGCTCTGGGTCACGGGCAGCGTGCCGACGACGTGGCCGTCGCCGCTCACGTCGACGTCGAACGAAGCCGGCTTCGTCGTCTCGGCCATGGTCAGGTCGCCGCGGACGGTCACCCCGCCGTCGCGCGGCTCGACCGCCGTCGAGGTGAACGCGATCGGCTTGCCGCGCAGGACCTTCTCGTCGATCGACCCGCGGATGTCGTTGCGGTCCTTGTCGGTCAGCGCCTTGACTCCGTTGTGCCCCTCGCGCACCTGAAGCGACGTCGGATCGGCGTTCAAGCGGACCGCCTCGATGGCGCCGTCGGGGCCGGCGTCGATCGTCGCGTCCCACCCCTCGACCTCGATGACCAGGTCGTGGCCGATCTTCTGCGCGATGCCCTCGCGGTACGTCTTGACCTTCAGGGTCCCGCTCTGCGGGCCGACTTGGTGTGTGGCCATGCGGACGATCGTAACGGAGACGCGGCGCCCCGATGGCGCGTCGGCGTCGGGCATTGTGTGCGTCGTGCAGCACGCCGCCCAGCAGCCCGATCACGACGCCGTCGAGGAGGTCGTGTCGCTGCCCGGCGGCCACGACCTGCGCATCCTGCGCCCGCGCGAGCCGGAGGCGCACCTCGACGAGGACGCCTTCGGCGACGACGAGTTCGTCGCCTACTGGGCCGACCTGTGGCCGAGCGCCCGTGCGCTCGCTGCCGCGATCGCGCCGCGGGCGCTGCGGGGCCGGCGCGTGCTGGAGCTCGGCTGCGGCCTGGCCCTGCCGAGCGTGGTCGCCGCGCAGGCCGGCGGCAGGGTCCTGGCGACCGACTGGGCGGACGACGCGCTGCGCTTTGCGACGGCCAACGCGGTGCGCAACGGCGTCACGCTGGAGACGCTGCGCTGCTCGTGGGCCGCGCCGGCGCCGATGGCGGAGCGGGGGCCGTTCGACCTGGTTCTCGCGGCAGACGTGCTGTACGAGCGCCGCGACGTGGAACCGCTGCTTGCGGCGCTGGAGGAGCTCGTCGCCCCGCTGGGCGAAGCGTGGATCGCCGACCCGGGGCGCGCACCGGCGGGAGAGCTCCTGGCGCGTCTGGTCGAGGGGGGCGCGTGGTGGCACCGGTCCGCGCCCGACCCGGGGCTGCCGCGCGGGGCGGTGCACCACCTCAGCAGGGTGGGCTGACGCACAGAGCAGCAGGTGTTCTGATCTGCGCGGCAGCGGCCCCCGCAATGACTGTCATGCGAACCACCCTCGACCGCGGGCTCGCCGCTCTGGGCGTCATCCTCATCGTCGGCGCCGTGGCCGCCTTCGCGACCGGCGGCAGCGACCAGGCCGGCACCACGGCGGCCAAGAGCGACGGGACCGACGCGGCAGCGTCGTCGAAGCCGGTCACGACGATCGACATCGCCGACTTCAAGTACGCGCCGCCCAACGCGACCGTCAAGGTCGGCGCCAAGCTCACCTTCGTCAACAAGGACAGCGCCGCCCACACCGCCACGGCGATGAGCGGCGGCGACTTCGACAGCGGCACGCTGAAGCAGGGCCAGAAGAAGGTCGTGACGATCGCCAAGGCCGGCGAGATCACCTACATCTGCCAGTTCCACCCGTTCATGAAGGGCAAGCTGACCGTCAAGTGAGCACCTCGGCGCAGACAGCGGGCGCGGAGCGCTCCTCACATGGCTTGGTCGACACGCTGCGCCTCGTCGGCGCGTTCTTCACGCTGATCGTGGGCGTCATCCACCTCGAGCAGTGGCTGGACTTCATCAACGAGGTCCCGACCATCGCTGAGCTGTTCATCCTCAACGCGCTGGGCGCGGGCTCAATTGCGATCGCCCTGGCGATCCCGCGACTACGGCTGCCCGCGGCGCTCGGCGGGATCGGCCTGTCGATGGGCGCGATCATCTCGGTCATCATCTCGTTGAACGGCACCCTGTTCGGCTACAGCGAGCCGACGTTCAGGACGCCCGTGGTGCTGGCGCTGATCGCGGAGGTAGTGGCGGTCGGGGCGCTGGCGGGGTACGTGCTGCTGGCGCGGCGCCGCGACGCCTGACCTCTCAGCAGGCGACGATGACGTGGAAGGGCAGATCCTTCGGGTTTCCAGCGTCGTCGAACGTGCTGACGGCTACGCGCCCGTCTTCGTCGTAGACCACGATCCGCCCAGTGGGCGGAGGCGTCGCGTCGGTGCTGCCGATCGTTGCGGTGAAGGCGCAGTTGGTGACGGGTTGAGCAAAGGTGAGGTCGTAGCGGCCCGCTCCAATCCCCTTGCTTCCAAACGCCCTGGCGTTACCCCTGATCGCTTCGCCGCTCGCTCGAACCGCCGCGAAAAAGCGAATGGCCGGTTCACCGGGTAGACCCTGCGGTCCCATCGGCCCCGGGTTTCCCTTGCCCCCTCGGAGAGAGCGCCGGGTCTGACTGCTGAGATCGCCCGTTCGCAGGCTGCCGTCCTTGACCTCGCTAGAACGAACCGCTCCCGCCCGAAGCTGTCGATGGCCGACGCTGTCACGCGGAAGAGACACGACCGCGTATGAGGTGCCGCCCAGCGCTACGAAGAGGGCAAGGGTCGCAACGACGTTCGCGTAGCTGAGGTTGCGGAGCAGGGAGGGCAAGGCGCGGCCTTTCTAGATGTCATCGGCTCGAAGGTCCTACCGCTTACAACCCGCGCACGGTGACCACGATGCGCCGGGAGTGCCCCGTAGCGTACGGGTAGCCGGTCTCCACCGGCACGCGGGCGCGGAAGCGGTACCGCTGACGCCCCCGGGTGCCATCGAAGCGGTAGTCGTTGCTCCAGCGGCCGCTCGCGTTGGCCCGCGTCGTGGCGAACGTCCGCCACCGGCGACGCACGAGCACCTGCAGCTCGATGAGCTTGCCCGCGGGCAGGATCGCGCCGCCGCGCAGTCCGCCGCTGAAGTGAACCGTCTCCCCGTTGACGACCAGCCGACGATTCGAGTGCATGGTCGACGCTGCGGCGACGTTCAGCGCGACCCGTTTCGTGGCCGATCGGATCGTCGCGGTGCCTTCGTAACGGAAGCTGAGCATCCGGTTGGTCCCCCGAGGTGCCAAGAACGAGAAGCTTCCCTTTCGTGAGGTCTTCAGCGTCGCCAGCGGCGTCGGACCCGTCCCCGGGATGGGGCGTTGCTCGTAGACCGTGATCACGGCATCCGGGAACGGCGATCTGTCGGCGGTCGTGAGACGCCCGACAAGGCGTTTTCGGGAGCCGAAGGGCACAGACAGTCTCGAGCGCTTGATGAAGCGGCGGTGCTTGCCGGACCCCTTGCGGGTGCCAACCGTCAGCCGGGTCTCGAGCCGCAGGGGCAGCGTGACCAGCGCCGGGTTGCCGTCGGCCAGACGGTCGGTCGATCGCTCGTTGCCCGCCTGGTCGCTGGCACGAGCACGCAGCTCGTAGGCACCGTCGGGAAGATGCTCGTCTTCGAGGTGCGCGCTGAGCTGGCCGTCCTTCACATCGGTGTGCAGGGGTCGCCAAGCCGCGTCGGAAGGACGCTTCCCTTCGATGACCCCGGCGGTAACCCCCGAGATCTCGTCACGAGCGCTGACCGCGACGCGGGTCGGGTCGGTGATGTCCTGCTTCTCGAAGACGAGCGTGGGGGCCGTGTCGTCGAGGCGCAGGTGGACCGCTGGTGCCGCGAGCTTGCGGTCAGCGTTGCCAGCTTCGTCACGAAGCCAGACGCGCAGTAGGTGGTCCCCCGGGGCGGGCGTCCTCACGGTGAGGCTGGCTAGGTCGGGGGCGCTGTGCTCGCCGTTGACGCACGGGCCGCCTGCAACGGGGCAGAGCTCGTACAACGCACCCGCGATCGGCGCCGTTGCGGACTCGTCAGGATTCTGCCACTCGACCTTGAACTCGTTGGTCGAACGCCAGCCGTCGCCGCCTGACACAGCCAGAGCTTGAGGTGAAGCAGGGGCGGTGTTGTCGACGCGCACGGTGCGTTCAACCGTCTGTCTGTTCCCTGCGGCATCCAACACTTCGACGATGGCGGTGGCTGGTCCATCACCTACCGACAGGCTGGTGTCCACGGAAACGTTGGCTCCTCCCTGAGGACATGGCACTGTCCGCGAGTAGTCGCAGTCCTTCCCTCGGGAAGTAATTCCCCTACCGAGCGTCACGGTCGTCCTCTGGATCCCGACGTTGTCGTTCGCGTTGAAGCTCACCGTCTGAACCCCGCGCTTCCACCCTCCGCTGAGCAGCGGACCTCCCACATCCGAGATGGTGGGTAGCTGATCGTCTTGCACGGTGACCCTTGCCGACGAGATGCGCGCCGTCGCCTTCGCGTAGTTGCGGTCGGGGTCGCCCGACGACGTCATCGGGCAGAAACCGCCGTAGCAGTACGTCTCGATGTAGATCTGCGGCGTGTTCGGCACGGGGACGAAGCGATCCGCTTCGCGCCGCTCGCACCGTCCTGTTCCTGTGTAGCAGCCGTCAAGGGCCTGCGTGCCCGTTGACAAGCCCGCGATCCACTCTCCGCCCTCGCGGAAGAAGAGGTAGCTGGCGCGGACACCCGAGATGGAGGTTCCGGGAGGCGCGTAGAAGATTGCCCTGGCCGCCTGCCCGGCGCCCGCGTTGCCGTTGGCCTCGATCGAGTTGCGCGTCACGATGCCGCGCGAGTAACCGATGCCGGCGGGACACTGCGTGTAGGCGGCCACCCGGCCGCTGGTCGTGCTCGTGATCCAGGAGTTGTTGGCCCCGCCGGGCGCGGCGTCACAGGCGACGACCTCGAAGCTTCCTGCTGAGGCAGTAGGGGCAGCTGCGATCGCAAGGGCGGTTGCGATCAACACGGACAGGTTCAACCGGGTCATTGCGCGTGGGCCTCGTTTCGACGTGCTCATGGGGTGAACTCACCGGCGCCTTGGACAGGCGCCTGAGATGGAGCCGGCGGTGACGAGGCCGAGCCAGCGGTTCCCGGCCCGAACTCGGTGCTGCCGGCCGGTGCCGGGGAGGGTGCCGCCGGGCCGTTGACCGCGGGCGGCGTCGTGGCCGAAGCAGCCGAGGAGGCCGAGGCCGTCGTCGTTCTCCTCGGCCTCGGCGACGTCCGTTTCCGCGGGACCGCAGACGCGCTCGCGCGCACCTCGGGCGGCGCGATCTTGACCGCGATCGCCGCTGCGCGCACGCGCTGCTTCGAGATCTTGGAGACCGTGCTGCGCTCGGGTTGCCGGCCGCCGAGCACCCCGGTTTCGGTGCACACGACGGCGCCTCCGCCGATCATCATGCACGCCACGGCCACCTTCGCGGCGACTCCACCACCGATCCCCGCCAAGCCGCCGACCGTCGCCTGCTCGATGGGCACCGCTGGCCCGCCGGTTCGCGTGACCAGCGCCAACGCGTGGTCCTTGAGATCGCCGAGCTTGTCGAGCAGCACGCTGACGTCGATCCCCCGCTGACGAGCGACGACCGGGGCTGGCAGCACGACCGCGACCGCCTCCAGGGTCGAACGCATCTCGCGGAGCATCGCCCGGCAGATCGGGTCCTCGTCAACCATCTTCTGCGCTCGGGCACGCTGCTCGGCACTCGCCATGCCCATCTCGCAGACCAGCAGCAGGCTGCGCTGTCGCCGTGCCCAGGGCGACTCCCCTGCCGCGTCCGACCCGAGCTGGGCCTGCACGCGCTTGTAGGCCTCGGTCACGAGCTTCTCGAGCCGCTTGGGGCTGACCCCGAGCCTCCGCTGGATCTCTGCCGCATCAAGGTGATGGTCGAAGCGCAGCTTCAGAACCGCCGCGTGGCGCGGCTCCAAGGAGTCGATGATCTGCCGGATGGCGGCAGCGTCGAGGCGCAGCTGAGCCTGCTCTTCCGGCGGGGACGCCTCGTCTTGCTGCAACTCGAAGACGTAGCTCGACGGGTCGAGCGAGTCGGGGACGCTCTTGCGCGCTCGGTCCCGGGCCCGCCGCCAGGCGATCGTCCGCAACAGACCGGCGGTGTTCGCCACGGCCTCGCCGCGGGCGCGGATCTCGAGCGTCTCGGTCCACGCCTCCTGGTAGACCTCCTCGTGGTCCGGCAGCCAGCGGAACTCTGCGCGCAGCATCGCGAGCACCATCGCCCGGTGCGCCACGTAATCCCGCTCAACCTCCTCTACTTCAACGGCGGTCAACCGCGTCATGGATCCGTCCCTGATCGCGGGCGCCGCCATCTCGGTGCGGCGCCTCTGTGGACTATGTCGCGAAGGGTCCGAATCGCCCCCCCCTCCCGGAACTTCGCACATCGCGCCCGGGGCGACAAACCGCTCAGGTGGCAGCTCTTGCCAAAGCTCCCCAGACCGCGTCATCGCTCGAGGACGTGCGTCTCACCCCGCTGCTGGTCAGGGCCGATCGCGCTGCGGGAACGTCCGGCGCGTCGTTGCCGACGGTCATAACCGCAGCGACCTCCGCGGTGGTCAGGCCGTCGCGGAAGCGGTGGAAGGCGGCGGGCAGGTCGGCCCCGGTCGCCGGAGCCCGCCGCGCCAACGTCGGGTCCAGATTCGCCAGGCACACGTCGTAGGCCTCGACCGGCTGAAACCCGCCGGCCTCGAGCGTCCGGCCGTCCTCGATCGTGAAGATCAGCGACGGTGCCGTGTACCGCACGGGCCCGTCGGTCTGCGCGGCTTTGCCCTGCGCCTCGGTCGGGGAGCCGGCGGCGGTGCGGGCCTCGGCGCGGTCGCGCCCGTAGGCCTCGACGACCTCGGCGGCGTCGATCGCGCCGACGATCTCCGCGGCGTTGATGCCGGGGACGTCGCGCAGCGCCGTCGCCAGATCTTCGTCGTCGTCGATGACCAGCGTCGTCGTGAACTGCGCGAACTGCAGCGCACGGAACACGGCGTTCTCCCGTTCCGGGGCGGTCAGTCGCGCGGCGACGATCGCCCGGCAGGCGCGCGACGTGCCTGCGACGCGCCGCTTGACGCCCGCGCCGAGCGGCATGCCGTAGCGCTCGAAGCGCCGGTGGTCGGCCATCTGCTCCGGTGTGTAGCCGCGGTCGACGTACTGCTGGCCGGTCTCGGTCAGCCCGATCAGCACCATGCGCCAGCTGAGCTGGTCGCCGTAGCGCCACTGCAGCGTCGCCAGCGCCGGGGAGGCGCAGTAGGCCCAGGGGCAGCCTGGGTCCGTGAAGTGGGTGACCTGGATGGGAGCCATGCCCCGAGGGTGGCACACGCGCCGCGGCGCTACGAAGCGTGGGGCGGCTCCCCCGGCGCGACGGCGCCCAGCAGCAGGTTCAGGGCGGTCGCGTAGAGCTTCGGATCGACGGTCTCGGGGTCGGCGAGGTGCTCGATCGCGATCCCGTTGGACAGCGCGAGGATGATCACGGCCAGGTCGTCGGCGGCTGCGGGCAACGCCACGCCGTACCGCGACGAGAGGTTCTCGAGGAAGCTCGCGATCATCGCGCGCATCGGGCGCCGCTGCTCCACCAGCTCGCCCCGCAGGGTCTCGTCGCGCACGGCGCGGCCCCAGAACTCGATGTAGAGCCGGTGCCAGTCGGGTTGCTGCTCGAGTAGCCCCGTGAGCTGCGCGCCCGCCCGCGCCGTCTGCTCGTCGATGGTTCCCGGCTGCGCCGTCGCCTCGCTGACCGCTTCGAGGCGCTGCTGGATGCGCTCGCGCATCAGCGTCAGGAACAGCTCCTCCTTGTTGGCGAAGTTGGAGTAGACCGCTCCCTTGGAGTAGCCGGCGTGGGCGGCGACCTCGTCGAGCGTCGCCGCCTCGTAGCCACGCCGGGCGAACACCTGCGCGGCGGCTTCGACGATGCGCGCGCGCGTCTCCTCGCGGGGGATCCTGCGCGGGCGCTCGGGGCTGCCTGGGGTTGACGGGGCCATGCCCGGCAACCTAACCCCGCGGCTGTGCAATACTCACGCGTATCGAATACTCACGAGTATGGGAGCGCGGATGCTGACGACTGTAGAACCGACGGACGAGGCCACCGGAACGGCGCAGGGGCGCGGCCGCCTGGCCGGACGGCGGGTCCTGGTGGTCGGCGCCGGGCAGCAGACCTACGGGCTGCCGGACGCGCCGGTGGGCAACGGGCGCGCGATCAGCGTGCTGTGCGGGCGCGAGGGGGCGGCGGTCGCGGTGGCCGACGTCGACGGGGCGGCAGCGCGGGACACCGCGACGATGGTCCGGGCCGAGGCCGCGCGGGCGTTCCCCCTCGAGGGTGACGGGGCCGTCGAGGCGGACGTCGAACGCGTGAATGGCGAGGCGGTCGCGGCGCTGGAAGGCCTCGACGGGCTTGTGATGAACCTCGGGGTGCCGCGCGGCTACCGGCTGGAGGGGACCTCGGCCGCCGACTGGGACGAGTGCTTCGCGCTCAACGTCCGCTCCCACTTCCTCGGGTGCAAGCACGCGCTCGCGGTGATGGAGCCGGGGGGCGCCATCGTCCTGATCTCCTCGATCGCGGCGCTCATGCCGATCAACGACATCCCCGCCTACCACGCGTCGAAGGCCGCGCTGACCGGACTGACGCACTACGTCGCGCGGGAGGCTGCCGATCGCGGCGTGCGCGTGAACGTCGTCGTGCCCGGGCTCATCGACACCGCGCTCGGCCGCCTCGCCTCGGGCGCGGACCCGAGCCGGGCCGACAAGCCCGTGCCGCTCGGCCGGCAGGGCACGGCGTGGGAGATCGCCTACGCGGTCGTCTTCCTGCTGTCGGGTGAGGCGAGCTACATCACCGGGCAGTCGCTGGTCGTCGACGGCGGCTACGTCGCCCTGCGCGCGTAGCGGCATGGCCCGCATCCCGTACGCCTCCACCGACGGGGCCGGAGCCGCGGCGACCGCGCTGCCGGACCTCAACATCTTCCGGATGCTCGCGCACGCGCAAACGGCGGCCGAGCCGTGCCTGCGCTTCGCGGCGGCGCTGCTCAGCGAGCTGCAGATCGACCCCGGGCTGCGCGAGCTGGCGATTCTCCAGGTGGCGAAGGAGACCGAGGCGCGGTACGAGTGGATCCAGCACGTCGCCATCGGCCGGCTGGTGGGGCTCAGCGAAGCGCAGATTGCCGCTGTCGAGTCCGGTGCGCTGGACGACGCATCGCTGAGCCCGGCGCAGCGCGCCGTGCTCTCGTTCACCGCGGAGGTCGTGCGGACGCCGCGGGCGAGCGACGCCGTCTTCGCCGCGGTCGCGGCCCACCTCAGCTCGAGGGAGATCGTCGAGCTCCTGCTGACGATCGGCAACTACACGATGCTCGCGCGCGTGATGACGACGCTCGACCTCGAGCTCGACGAGCCCGTCGGGGAAAGCACGGTGGCGGCGGCGCAGAGGGCGCGCGAAGGTGAGGGTCCGCCCGACTGACGGCGGCCGGCGACCGGTCAACGCGCGGCGGAATTCGCCGCTTCCTCGAGCCGGTCGTCGCCCCAGAACAGCTCGTCACCGACGACGACCGTGGGAACCCCGAAGACGCCGAGCGCGACGGCGGCGTCGGTGGCCGCGCGCAGCGCGGCCTTGTACGCGGGGTCCTGCACGGCCTGCGCGATCTGCGCCACGTCGAGGCCGGCGCGGTCGCCTGCCTCCTGCACCGCGGCGATCTCGGCGAGGTCGCCGCCCTCCTTGAACGCGAGGCGCATCAGCGCCAGTGCGTAGGGCTGGAGCTTGCCTTCGTCCCGGGCGAGGAGCATCGCCCGGCCCGCGAGGGCATCGAGCGTCGGCCACGGGTCGGGCCAGCGGATCGGGCCGAGGCCATGGGCCCGGGCGCGGGCCTCGCAGTCAGCGAGGGTCGCGGCGCGAGCGTCGGTCAGGCCCCACGACGTGCGCCCGGCCGCCTTGAAGACGCCGCCCGCGAACACCGGGCGCCACTCCGCCTCGGGCAGCAGCGCGCCGATGCGCTCGGCGGCGAACCACGAGTAGGGCGACATCGCCCCGAAGAAGAACAGCGGCGGCGTGGGCATCCCCGCTACCCGCCGTCGCCCGCGCTGAGGACCGCCACGCGGTCGGCCAGCGCGCGCAGCGCCGCGAGGATCTGCCCCCGCGTCGCCGCGTCGGCGATCAGCCCGTCCGCCCCCAGCGCGTCGCGGAGCACCGGCACGCGCAGGCACGCCGCCGCCACGATGTCCGAGCCCGTGTAGGTCAGCACCGTGCGCAGTGAGGCGTGGGCGTCGGCGGCGCCCGTCGGCGCTGCCGGCCCCGCCGCGTTGATCCAGCCGACGGGCATGCCGTAGGTCTGGCCGCCGCCGACGGTCCACTCGAGCAGGTTCTTCAGCGCGCCTGGGAGCGCGCCGGCGTACTCGGGCGTCGAGAAGAGCACCGCGTCGCACTGCGTGAGCTGCGCCCGCAACGCGGCCACCGCGCGGTGCACCGGACCGCCCTCGGGGTCGTCGTCGGGGTTGAAGTGGGGGAGGTCGCCGAGGCCGGCGAAGAGCACGGTCGTGACGCCGGCCTCCTCAGCGATGGCGTGGGCCGTCGCCACCACGGCGCCGTTGGTCGATCCGGCACGCAGGCTGCCGCTGACGAGCAGCACCTGCGCGGGCTCTGTCGGCGGCGCCATTCCCGGGGCAGGCTAGTCAGCGCCGCGTCGTGATTTCGGCGTCCACAGCCCGCGCCGGGCCGCTTGGGCGACATACCGGACGCCAGGCGACCGAAAAGTTGCCCAAACGGGTGGGCGGGCGCAGGCAATGGGCGCCCAGGATCCGGGCTGTCGGGCGGGGCGACAGCGGGAGTCGCGGAGGCCCCGCCGTGACTACGCCGGCGCGGACGTCGGCAGGTCCGTCCGCTGCACGCGCGGCTCGCCCTTGGCCACGCGGAAGGTCGCCAGCGTGTCGACGGGCGACTGCTTGGCCTGCGTCGTGCGCGGGCCGCGGAAGCTCACCAGCAGCTCGTCGGGCCGCGCCTCCAGGATGCCGTAGCCCTTGCGCACCAGGTTGGCGTAGGTGATGTGCGGGTTGTTGGCGCGGATCGCGCCGTCGGTCAGCGCCTCGCCGCCGATCCCGGCGCGCTCCGCGTCGTCGGCCAGGCCCTTGGAGGTGATCGAGCCGCCGACGAACTCCGTGGCCACCGCGACCCCGTCGGTCACCGGCGTTCCCTCGCGGCCCGAGGGTGTCACGTCGCCCGCGAAGAACGTGTGGATGTCGCCGGTTACGAAGGTCACGTCCTTGATGTTCTCGCGCGCGATGAACTCGAGCAGCTCGCGGCGCTCGGCGCCGTAGCCGTCCCACTGGTCGGGGTTGACGGCGTAGCGGGCGGGGACGTCGAGGGCCATGATCATCAGCCCGTTGCCGACGACCTTCCACGTCGCCCGTGATCGCTTCAGGGCGCCCTTCAGCCACTCCTTCTGGCCGTCGCCCAGGAACTTCCGCCCGGGCGCGTTCTTCTCCGCCGACGTGCAGTCGGGCTGCGCGGGGACCTTGCCGCCGCAGGGCTGCGGATCGCGGTACTGACGCTCGTCGAGCAGCAGGACCTCGGCGTTGGCGCCCAGCGGCACCGAACCGTAGATGCGGTTGCGGTCGTCGACCTCGCGGATGCGCGGGTGGTGCTCGAAGAACGCCTGGTAGCCCTGCTCGCGCCGCTCGAGGAACGGCAGGCGCCGCCCCGTCGGGATGTTGCGCTGCCCGGGGTTGGGGGACTCCTGCGCGCCGGCGTCGTTCTCGGTCTCGTGGTCGTCCCAGATCACCAGCAGCGGGTGGCTCTGGCGCAGCGCGAGCAGGTTCGGGTCGGTGTGGTAGAGCCGGTACTTGTCGCGGTACTCGTTGAGGGTCTGGACGTCGGAGTCCTTGTTGACGCCGGTGCGGTCGATGCGCTCGGGCAGCGCCTTCTCGTTGGTCTGCTCGTAGATGTAGTCGCCGAGGCAGATGACGAGGTCGAGGTCCTTCTCCTCGAGCAGCCCAGCGTGCGCGGTGTAGAAGCCGGCGGCGAAGTTCTGGCAGGAGAAGAAGCCGATGCGCACGGGGTCGCGGCTGTCGGGCGGCAGCGCGGTGCGGAAGCGACCGACGGGCGAGCTCTGCGCGCACGTGTAGAAGCGGTAGAAGAAGGGCTCACCGGGCGCGAGGCCCTTGGGGGTGGCGCGGTGGTGGACGGTGAAGTCGCGCTCGGCTTCGGCGAGCACGTCCTGGCGCCAGATCACGTTCGCGAACTCCGGGTCGCGGGCGATCTCCACCTGCAGCTTCGAGGTCCGCGTGAGGTCCTCGACCCGCGTCCACAGGGTGATCGCGTCGGTGGCCGGCTGGCCCGAGGCGACGCTCTGGCGGAAGACGCCCTCGCGCGCGAGGGGCGGGCCGGAGACCGCGCGCCGACCGACCGCGGCCACCGCGGGTCCGGCGGCAGCGCTCGCTCCCAGGGCTGCCGCACCCACCACGAACCCGCGGCGCGTGAGGCGGTCCTCGAACGGCTTCACAGCCGGCGGCTGGTGAGCGTGGCGGTGGTGGAGCCGACCCGCAGGCGCACGCGCAGGTCGCCGCGGGCGATGCGCTCGCTGGGCAGCCGCAGGCGGAAGGTGCGGTTGGCGCTGCGGGTCCCTGCGTTGATGCGGCGCACGACACGCTTGCCGCGCAGGATCGTCAGGGTCACCTTGCCGCTGCGGCGCAGGCGATAGGCGACGTTCAGCGCACGGTTCTGCCGGCCGCCGAAGACGGGGCGCTCGAGCTTGAACGAGCTCAGCTGGTCGCAGCTCGCGCGGCGGTAGTAGTCGGGGCGGACCTTGAAGCGGCCGCGCGTGCGCTGCACGGTCAGGCGCCGCACGTCGACGCGCCCGCCGCCCGTGGGGACCTGGTAGCGCACGACGTAGAACCCGTCGCCGCCGCGGCGGCCCGAGTAGGTGAAGGCGCCCTCGCCGTCGCGAACGATGAACACCCGCCGGTTGCCGAGGATCCGCCGGCCTTGGGACTGCTGGAGGACGTCGACGGTGGCCTGTGCCTTCACCCGGCGCGCGAAGCTGATGCGCAGGCCGCGACCGCGCGGGCGCACCGCGACCGAGCTGAAGCCGGCCGTCGCAGCGCATGCGCTCGGCGGAGCCGGCGGCCCGCCGTTGCCGCAGTCGATCTTGCGCTGGACGTCGGAGCCCGGCGTCTGCGCGCCCACGCAGTCGGGGCCGCCGGCTCCGCCGAACCCGAAGGCGGCGACGCCGAGGACGGCGGTGGCACCGACCAGGACGGGAGCGACGACGCGCGGGAGCACGCGGGTATTCCAGCGGGGCATGGGCCCAACAGTGTGAAGATCGCGCAAACGCCGTGCGCTGATGGTCGGCGAGCACCCCGGCGCGCTGCGCCGCCGCCCGGTAGGTTGCGCCCCATGGCCCAGACCTACGCGCGGCGGCTGCAGGCGGAAGGACTCACGCTGGCGGTGGTCGGCGCGGCCGGCTCCGCGGTCCTCCTCGCGGCCCAGCCGGAGGCCAAGCGCCAGCCGCTGAACACGATCGGGCAGCTCGCGCTGGTCGCCGGGGGGCTCGCGTACTTCGGGCCGCGGGCCACGACCAAGGCGCTGAACGATGCGAGCCGCGCGTACTTCGGCCGCGTCGGCACCGGCGAGCACACGCCGCTGTGGCACATCCCCGTCCCGGTCGTCGCCGAGGTCGCGTTCTTCTCCGTGCTCTCGAAGCGGGCGCTCGCGCGCACGTCGCTGCCGCCGAGGTTGAAGGAGGCGCCGGGGTGGGACGCCGGCCTGCGCGTCACCGCGGGGAGCGCGATCGTCGGGGCCTACCAGGCGCTCGTCATCGCGCGCCAGGTCAGGGCGGCGGAGGCGCGCACGCTGCGCTCCTACTACCGCATGCCGGGCTCGCGGCTGGGCCGCGGGACGGTGCTGGGCTGGACCCGGCGCGTGCCGGGGGCTCGCTGACCATCAGCGCACGGCGTTTGCGGATGCTTGTGCCTGCGCGCCACGGGTACACCCCGGACATGAGCGCCCTCGCGAACGTCTTCCGCATCATCGCCGGCCTGATCGCGGGAGTGATCGCCATCGGGGTGATCCTCGTCGTCGTGGACGCCAACGAGAGCAACACGATCGTGAACGCGGTGCTCGAGGTCGATCGCTTCCTCACCGACCCGTTCCGGCGCATCGTCGACCTGGAGAAGGGCAAGGAGCACCTCCAGATCGCGATCAACTTTGGCATCGCGGCGGCCGTCTACCTCGCCATCGGGTTCGCGATCGCGGCGTTGGTGCGCGCCCTCGCGGTGCGCATCGCCCGCTGAGCCGGACTAGTTCAGCGACGGATCTTCGGGCAGCGTCTCGAGCAGGGGGAAGCGCCCGCCCTTGCGGCGCACGACGGTGCGCCAGAGCTCGTCGGGATCCTCGGCGAACGCGTCGCCCGGACGGGCCGGCGCGACGATCCACGACTCCTCGTCCATCTCGGCCTCGAGCTGCTCGGGGCCCCAGCCCGAGTAGCCGGCGAAGACGCGCGCCCGGCGCGTCGTGTCCGCAAGATCGGCGTGGTCGGTGTCGGCGGGGATGAAACCGAGGTCCCCGGTGATCAGCGCAGCCGCCTGCGAGACGTCGTCGAACTCCGCCAGGACGATCAGCGCGCCGGGGGAGACGGGGCCGCCGATGTGGACGTGCGCCTCGCCGTCGGCCAGCGTCTCGAGCTCGGGCACGACGTCGGCGACGGTCACCGCGGCGGGGCGGTTGAGGACCAGGCCCATCGCGCCCTCGTCGTTGTGCTCGGTGATGAGCACCACCGTGCGGCGGAAGTTCGGGTCGAACAGCGCGGGGGACGCGATGAGCAGCTTGCCGCGCAGGTTCTCCATCGCGGTCATTGTTCCCCTGATGGCCCGCACGCACATCACGGTCTTGATGGACGACGGCTCGCAGGACGCCGTCGCGGTCGAGGAGCCGCTGGAGATCCGCGTGGACGGCGCGCCGCTTGCGGTCACGATGCGCACCCCCGGGCACGACGAGGAGCTTGCGCTGGGGTTCCTCTTCGGCGAGGGGCTGATCGACGCGGACCCCACCCGGACGGTGGGCTTGAGCGCCGACCTGGCCGCCAACACCATCGAGGTCGCCGGGCCGCTCACCCGCCTGGCGGGAGCCCGCTCGTTCTACACCACGTCCTCCTGTGGGGTATGCGGGAAGGGCGCGCTCGAGGAGGTGGCCGTGGCGGCCGCGCAGCAGGATCCGCAGGCCGGTCCGGTCCTCGGGCGTGATCTGCTCGCCACCCTGCCCGAGCGGCTGGCCGCGGCCCAGCCGGGGTTCGCGGCGACGGGCGGGCTGCACGCCACAGGCCTCTTCGACGCGGCGGGCGAGCTGCTGCTCGCGCGCGAGGACGTGGGACGCCACAACGCGATGGACAAGGCGGTGGGGCGGGCCCTGCTCGACGGCGGGCTGCCCCTCCGCGATCGCGTGCTGTGCGTGTCGGGGCGTCTCAGCTTCGAGCTCGTGCAGAAGGCGGCGGTCGCGGGCGCGCCGATCCTCGTCGGGGTGGGCGCGCCGACGTCGCTGGCGGTCTCGCTCGCGCGCGACCGCGGCGTGACGCTGTGTGGCTTCGCCCGGGGCGGGAGGGTCAACGTCTACTGCGGAGGCGAGCGGGTCGGTTGAGGCTGTAGGTTGCGGGGCGTTCGGCGGCTAGCTCTCCGTCCGCTCAGCGAGTGCGCGCGTCAGCAGGCCCTCGGCCACCGGGTCCTCGGCGCGCGCGGCGGCGGCGCGCAGCTCCTCCAGCAGCTCGACGGCGTCGCGCTCGCCCCCGACCAGGCTCAGCTCGTCGTGGACGATCGCGACGTGCTCGAGCACCGCGTCGCCCCATCCGTGCTCGCGCGCGACCAGCGCCGCGGCCTGCGCATAGGCGTGGCCGGCGTCGCGCTCACGCTCGAGCACGAGGAAGACCAGGACGCGCTGGGCGGTCGCGCGCGCGTAGAGAACCGTGCCGGGCGCGACGAGCTCCGCAACGGCGTCCAGCAGCGGCGCGGCATCCTCGATGCGCCCGAGGCGGACGAGCAGTGCTGCGTGGTCCAGGACGACGCGGATGGAGGCTTCGTCGTCCTCCCCCTCGGGCTGGCCGTAGAGCCGCAGGACTGCCGTGACGGTGACGCCGCCGGCCTCCGTGCTCGCCGCGTCCAGAGCCGCCTCGAAGCGCACGAGGCGGTGAGCGTCGAAGACGGGAACCGCGGCGTCGCGCGCGTGGCAGAGGCGGGCTTGCGCGAGGGCGGGGTCCGCGCCCGCCGCGGGCGAGGCCAGCAGCCGCTCTGCCGCCGCCGGGCGGCCGAGCCGCGCGAGCATCGCCGCGGCTCCGCGGAGCGCGTCCGGCCGCGGCCCCTCGTCGTCGATCGCCTGCACGTAGGCAGCGAGCGCGTCGCCGTGCCGCCCGTCGGCGGCGAGGCGGTCCGCGTGTTCGACGCTTTCGTTGGGCTGGGCCATCGCACTGAACGCTACGAAGCCCCGGTCGTCGTAGCGCAATGCTCGCGATTGCGCCCACAGGCGTCGGGTGTCAGCCGCCGAGCAGCCCGCCGAGCAGGTTCTCGATCGACCGAGGGTTCTGTCCGTGGCGCTGCTCGAAGCGCCGGGCGTCACCCTCGTCAGCGAGGGCGAGGACCAGCTCCTCGCGGGTCGAGCCGTACTTGCAGGCGTTCGTGTCCAGCAGCTCCAGGGCGCGGTCCTGCAATGCGCCGGTCAGCCCGCCCGTCGACGGCAACGGGCGGCCCGCGCACGGGTCGCGAAGGGCCACCGGCTCGGGTGCGTCGCGGTCGTGCAGGACGAAGAAGGCGACCGGCGCAGCGAGCGAAGCGGCCGCCCCCGCGGCCAACCAGGCCGGGCGCGGGCTCAGCGGCGTGATCGCCAGCGCGGCCAGCAGAGCCAGGACGCCGGTGATGAGGAACGCTTCGTCGAACGCTTCACCGACCGCCGTGATCAGGGTGTCGTCGGCCCGCTGCGCGAGCTGGTCGAAGACCACGGCGTCCTGGCCGCCGAAGTTCGCCCGGGCTCTATCGACCGCCTTGCGCAGGCCGGCCCGAGGCTCGGCGGCGTCGACCCCGGCCAGCAGCGCGGGGGCCAGCGTGATCTTCGCCGTCGGCGGCAGGCGGGCGTCGAGGACCAGCGCGACCCCGCGCTCGCGGGCGCGGTCGGTCGCGGTGTCGAGCTGGGTGGCGACGACCGGCGCCAGCGCCAACAGCGCCAGCGCGATGCCGGCGTGGCGCAGGGTCAGCAGCGCTGCGGCGTCGCGCGCGTCGCGCTCGGGCAGCAGCTCACCCGCCAGCGCCGGCAGCGCTAGGCCCATCCCGACGCCGGCCAGCGCCTGGGGGATGACCGTCCACCAGAGGCTCGCGTTGGGAAGGAACGCCAGGGCGATCGTCCCCGCCGCGGCGAGCAGGCAGCCCGCCGCGGCCTTGGTCTGCGCGTCGCCGGCGACTCGCGCGCCCAGCAGCGCGCCCAGCGGGATGACGGTCACCGCGACGGCCGCCCGCAGCGGGGAGACGTTCCAGCCGGCGACCAGGAGGAGAACCAGGAGAAAGAGGACGGCGGTGAGCGCCGCGGAGACGAGAGCGAGTGCGAGGCCCGCCCGGATGCGGTCGCGGTCCAGGACGTAGGACGAGGGGGTCCAGGCCTTCCACGCGTCGTTGGCCGCGCGCAAGCAGAGCACCGCCGCCGCGAGGGCGAACGGCACCTGCGCCAGGAAGATCGCCTGCCACGCGAACAGCTCGGTGAGCGCTCCGCCCAGCGCGGGGCCGACGGCGGTCGACAGCACCGCGACGCCCAGCCACAGGCTGCGGGCGCGGGAACGGTCGTCGCCGACCGGGACCAGCAGCGCGAAGACCCCGACGAGCGCGGCGGCCCCGCCGAGCGCCTGCACCCCGCGCGCGACCAGGAGGAACCCGAGCGAGCCAGCCAGGGCGCAGGCCAGCGAGGCCGCCGCGAAGACGACGAAGCCGACGCCGGCGGCGCGCGCGGGCCCGGCGCTGCGCGCGACCCGCTCCGCCGGCAGCAGCGCGGCCGCGAGCACCACCGTGTAGACGCCGATGACCGCCGCGACGCCCTCGACCGTCGTGTCGAGGTCGCGCAGGATGTCGGGCAACGCGAGCGTGACGATCGAGGCGTCAGCCAGGACGAGGCCGGCCGCGATGGCCAGGATGAGGGAACGGGCGCGCATCGGCGACCACAGTGTGAACCAGTGGCGCACTAGGCTCCCGCCCTCCGTGCCCACCGTGCCCGCCTTCCAGCGCCTCGATGTCGACGAGCGCCGCCGGCTGCTCCTCGAGCACGGCGAGCGCCTCTTCACGTCGCACACCTACGCGGAGCTGTCGATGGCCCGTATCGCGCGGGAGGCGGGGATCTCCAAGGCGTTGCTGTACCACTACTTCCCGAGCAAGCAGGAGTTCTTCCGCGCGACGCTCGGCCAGGCCTTCGAGGATCTGCGCCAGCGGACCGAGCCCGTCGACGGCGTGTCCCCCGCGGAGGCGCTGTACGGCAGCCTGGGCGTCTTCCTCGCCTGGATCGAGGAGCACCAGGCGGCCTACGAGAAGCTGATGCGCACCAGCCAGGAGACGCCCGAGGTGCGTGAGCTGGTCGACGAGGTGCGCGGGGAGACGACGCAGCGGATCCTCGACGGGATCACCCCGCCGGGGCGGCCGGCGAGCGCGGCCGCGCGCACGGCCGTCCATGCGTGGCTGTGGTTCATGGACGGCGCCTGCCTGCACTGGATCGAGCATCGTGACCTCGAGCGCGACGAGCTGCGCGGCCTGCTGCTCGGCACGCTGCTCGGCGCGCTGACGGCCGCCGGGGCGGCGCCTGGGCAGACGGGGTAGGACTGCGGCCCGATCGGGTACCGCAGGAAGATGCCGCCGAAGACGCAGCGTGAGCGGGACGCCGAGAAGCGCGTCGAGAAGCTCGAGATGATCGACGAGCAGGTCAAGCAGGGGTCGCTGTCGATCCGGCAGATGACCGCGAAGGAGAAGGCGAAGTACGCCAAGCCGCCGGTCGACGAGAACGCGCCCGCCCCGCGCGCCCGTCGCAAGCGCGGCGGTTGAGCGAAACCTGGCGCCCGCGCTCAGGAGATCGCGCCCAGGTGTCGAAAGGTGTCGTGCGATGCGCGACCCCGTTGTCCGTGACCTCGAGCTGCCGGACGGACGCTCCTTGCGGATCCGCCGCTGGCCCGGCAAGGGCGTGTCCCTGGTTCTTCTTCACGGGCTCCTCGACGACTCCGAGGGATGGGCGCAGCTGGCGGCGGCGACGGAGCGGCCGTGCGTGGCGATCGACCTGCCGGGGTTCGGCGGATCCGCCCTGCCGACGCGGCCACGCATCAGCGCGTACGCCGAGGATGTCGCCGACGGCCTGCGGACGCTCGGCCTCGAGCGCTGCGTCCTGGTGGGCCACTCGCTGGGCGGTGCCGTCGCCGCTGCGGTGAGCGAGCGCACCACCATCGTGGAGTCGCTGGCCCTGCTGGCCCCGGCGGGATTCGGGCACATCCGTCTCGCTGAGCTCGTCGCGCTGCCCGTCGTGATCGACGCGGCCCAGCTCGCGCTTCCGTTCGCGCTCGTGAGCCCGCTGCTGATCACCGCCGGCTACACCACCTTCGTGGCCCACGGTCGCCTCCCGTCACCGGACCTCACCGACCGCCTGCGCCGCCGAGCCTGGCAGTCGGGCCCCGGGGTGCGCGCCGCGGTCACGGCGATCTCCGCCGCCGGGCGCTCGCCCAACGGCTTCGCCCAGCGCCGCATCGCGTTCCGGGGCCCCGTGGCCGCCCTCTTCGGCGACAACGACGCGCTCGTGCCGGTCAGGCACGCCGAGGCGGTGCGCACAGCGCTGCCGCAAGCGCACATCGAGGTCTGGGAGGGCATGGGGCACCACCCGCAGCGCGAGCGCCCCGCCCAGCTGGACAACTACATCGAGACCTGCGCGGTCAACGCGCGGCGCCACGAGCCCAGCCGCCGCCGGGCCAAGCGCGACGCGGCGTGACACCCTGACCGGGTGCCGCAGCCCCACGCCCACGCGCTCGACCGCCTTCCGGCCTGGGAGCCGGGCACCGTGGCGGTGCTGTCGACGGGTGCCGGGGCGCCGCACGCCATCCCGGTCTCGACCGGGATGCGGGCGGGCGACCACCGGCTGCTCCTGGCCCTTGCGCTGCGTCGCGAGTCGCTGGCCCGGCTGCGCGAGGACCCGCGCTGCGCGCTGACGATCCTGGCGCGCGGCGTCGCGTGTACGGCACACGGGACCGCGAAGGTCGTGCAGAGCCCGATGACCGTGTCGGACAAGGTTGCCGCCGTGGCGATCGACGTCGACTCCATCCAGGACCACGACCAGCCGCGCTTCGCGATCGAGGCGGGGGTCCGTTGGGCGTGGACCGACGCCGACGCGGCGGCGCGCGATCACGAGATCCGCACGGCGCTCGCCGCGCTCGCGCAGGACGACGCGTGAAGCTCGCGACCTTCCTTGCCCCTGGTGAGGGCGAGGCGCCGACCGCGGGTGAGGTCCGCGGTGACGCCGTGGTCGCCCTGGCCGACGGCGAGACCGTCGTCGACCGGCTGCGCTCCGGGAACCGGACGGCCGCGACCGGCCGGAAGTACCTGCTGGCCGAAGTGACGCTGCTCGCGCCCGTTCCGCGCCCCCGGGCGATCTTCGGCATCGGCCTGAACTACGCCGCCCACGCGCGCGAGCAGGGCAAGGACCTGCCGGGGCAGCCGATCGTCTTCATGAAGCTGCCGTCCTCCGCGGCGGCGCCGGGCGCGCCCGTGCCGTGCCCGGCCGTCGTGCGGCGCCTGGACTACGAGGGCGAGCTCGGCGTCGTCATGGGCGCCAGCGGCGAGGTGGCGGGCTACACGGTCTGCAACGACGTGTCCGCGCGCGACCTGCAGGGGCGCGAGCCGCAGTGGACGCGCGCCAAGGGCGCCGACGGATTCTGTCCGTTCGGCCCGTGGATCACGACCGCGGACGAGGTGCCCGACCCGGAGGATCTGCGGCTGCGCACGTGGGTCAACGGCGAGCTGCGCCAGGACTCACGGACGAGCGACCTGGTCTTCGGGCTCGACGAGCTCGTCGCGTTCATCGGCGAGACGTGCACGCTGGAGCCCGGCGACCTCATCCTCACCGGGACGCCGAGCGGGGTGGGGATGGCGCTCGATCCGCCGCGCTGGCTGGCCAGCGGCGACGTCGTGCGCATCGAGATCGAGGCGCTCGGCACCATCGAGCACCCGATCGCCTGAGCCGGCTATCCAGTGCCGTCCAACGGTCCCACGGACCGACACAGGCAGCACCGAAACGATTCAGCCGGTGAGGTCGCGCGCGCCGGGCGCCTGCGCGACGAGGCCCAACCCGTGGCAGAAGTTGTGCCTCGCGATAGCGTTCTTCGCATGAAAACCGTTCAACCTGGCGAAGAGCGGGGCAGCACACCCGTCCAGATGGACTCCTTGCTGGTAACCGAACGTTCATGCCGGCCGATTAGGCTTACGAACTAATGTCGATCAGGATCAAGCTCGCAGAGGATCAGGTTCTCGTCATCCGAGCAGACGCGGACGCTTGGACACGGGCGTACCGCCACGCCCTCGAGGCCAACAGCGTCATTGAGGTCCACCGGCAAGATGGCCGCACGCTCGCGATCAATCCTCACCAGATCCTGTTCTGGGAGGAAGCACCTGACGATCTGGGGCAGGGCCCATCTCCCAGTGCTCGTCACGCTCAGCCGGCGTAAGTCCGGCAAAAGGGTCCTCGAACTCACCTCCCAGGCTGGCTTCACCAGCCTTGAGGCCGAATCGCCCCTTCATCCGGGGTGAGAGCCCTGCGAGCAAAGAGGCGAAGATCGCCACTATGGCGACCCACGGCCAGCGGTGCGCGACCACGCAGTAGACGGAGAGTCCGAAGAATCCCACCGCCATGACGTCCGAACGGCTTGGGGGCCACGTCAGGGAATTCAGGTCACGCGGAACCTCGCGCCTTGCAGGCATCTTCTTGGCCACACCTTGAAGCTACCTAAGTCGAGACCTAGTTCGTCCATCGCGCGTACAACATCTGCGATCTTCACGATCGGCCAGGCGTTGCCTCCCCGTGCCCGTGCGGGCCGCCCTCAGGTAGGTGGTTGGATCGGCGCGGCCCGGCTCCGACCAATCCGCGGGCGTGAGAAGGCACGGGACTCCCCGCGGCGGCGCTAGTGCGGTTCGAGGATCCGGTCGATCAGGCCGTACTCGACGGCCTGCTCGGAGGAGAAGAAGCGGTCGCGCTCCATGTCCTTGTGGACCTGCTCGACGCTCTGCCCGGTGTGCTTGGCGTAGACCTCGTCGATGGTCGCCCGCGTCTTGAGGATCTCGCGCGCGTGGATCTCGATGTCCGTGGACTGCCCTTCGAACCCGGCCGACGGCTGGTGGATGAGGATGCGGCTGTTGGGCAGCGACATGCGCTTGCCCTTGGCGCCACCAGTGAGCAGCAGCGAGCCCATCGACATAGCGATCCCGCAGCAGATCGTCTGGATGTCGGGCTTGACGAACTGCATCGTGTCGTAGATCGCCATACCCGAGTAGATCGATCCGCCCGGCGAGTTGATGTACATCGCGATGTCCTTGTCCGGGTCGGCGGACTCGAGGTGCAGCAGCTGGGCGACGATCAGGTTGGCGACCGTGTCGTCCACCGGCTCGCCGAGGAAGATGATCCGCTCGTTGAGCAGCCGGGAGAAGATGTCGTACTCGCGCTCGCCGCGGGCGGAGCGCTCGACGACGGTGGGGACCAGAGGCATGGGTTGACCCTACTTACCGGTCGACGGACTGCATCATCTCGGCGGTGTAGCGATCACCGGCCGCCTGCGGCAGCGCATCGGCGATGCGCTGCAGATCACCCTCGTCGAGGCTCAGCTCGGCCGCCTCGACGTTCTCCTCGAGGTACTTCACCCGCTTGGTCCCCGGGATCGGCACGAGGTCCTCGCCCTGGGCCAGGACCCACGCCAGCGCGAGCTGCGACGCGCTGCAACCCTTCTCGCGCGCCAGCTCCTCGAGGTTGTCCACCAGGTCGAGGTTCTTCTGGAAGTTCTCGCCCTGGAAGCGCGGCGAGTTGCGCCGGTAGTCGTCGGCGTCGAGGTCGTCGAGCGAGCGGATCTGCCCGCTCAGGAAGCCGCGGCCCAGTGGCGAGTAGGGGACGAAGCCGATGCCCAGCTCGCGCAGCAGGGGGAGGATGTCCACCTCGGGATCACGCGACCACAGGCTGTACTCGGTCTGCAGCGCGCTGATGGGATGCACCGCGTGCGCGCGGCGGATCGTGTCGGGGCCCGCCTCCGACAGCCCGAGGAAGCGGACCTTGCCCGCGTCGACGAGCTCGCCCATCGCGCCGACGGTCTCCTCGATGTCGACGTCGGGGTCGACGCGGTGCTGGTAGTACAGGTCGATCACGTCGAGGCCGAGCCGGCGCAGAGATGCGTCGCAGGCCTCGTGCACGTACTCGGGGCGGCCGTTGACGCCGCGCTTGGTCGGGTCCTCCGGGTTGCGCTGGATGCCGAACTTGGTGGCCAGGACGACCTCGTCGCGGCGATCGGCGATCGCGGCGCCGACGAGTTGCTCGTTCTTGAACGGCCCGTACATGTCGGCGGTGTCCAGCAGCGTCACGCCGAGGTCGAGCGCGCGGTGGATGGTGCGGACCGCTTCGCCCTCGTCGGCGGAGCCGTAGAACTCGGACATGCCCATGCACCCGAGGCCGAGGGTGGAGACGGTCAGGCCTTGGGTTCCCAGCGCGCGTGTGTCCATGGCGACCAGCCTACGGTGGCCCTGTGAACGCCCTGGAGCTGCGTGCGGTGACCAAACGCTACGACGACGGCTTTCTCGCGCTTGAGCACTTCGACCTCACGATCGCGGCCGGCGACTTCTTCGGCCTGCTCGGGCCCAACGGCGCCGGCAAGACCACGCTGATCTCCGCGATCTGCAACCTGATCCGCGTCACCGAGGGCGACATCGCGGTCTTCGGCGAGCCGCACGACACGCTGGCGGCCCGCCGGATGATCGGGTTGGCCGAGCAGGACGTCAACCTCGACCGCTTCCTCGACGTGCAGGAGACGCTGCTCTACCACGGTGGCTACTACGGCATGTCGCGCGCGGACGCGCGCCGCCGCGCGCACGAGATGATGGACGTCTTCGACCTGCAGGCCAAGGCGAAGACGCGGGCGCCGAAGCTCAGCGGGGGCATGCGGCGGCGCCTGCTGCTCGCCCGCGCGCTCATGCACGAGCCGCGCCTGGTCATCCTCGACGAGCCGACCGCGGGCGTCGACTTCGAGCTGCGCCTCGAGCTGTGGGAGTACATCCGCCGGCTGCACGGGCAGGGCACGACGATCCTGCTCACCACGCACTACCTCGAGGAGGCCGAGGAGCTCTGCCGGGAGATCGCGCTGATCCGGGGTGGGCGCCTGCTGGCGCGCGACAGTGCCGACGGGCTGCGCGGCGCCTACGACGCCGACACGCTGGCCGACGTGTACGTCAAGGCGATGGCGCGCTAGCCCGATTGCGGGGCCGGTCAAGCCGGCGCGAGCGCATGCTGCACGAGCGCGCGAGCTCTCTGGCAACCAGCCGGCCCTCGCGGATGTTGCCGCTGATCGGATCGGTGAAGCCGATGAAATGGAGGCCGGGCGCTTGCGGATGGGTTCTGGGCCCGTGCGTGAGGGGGCGCCCCTTCTTCGGGGCGTTCCTCGACCGTTTCGCCAACGCGCGCCCACTCGGTCGAGGGGAGAGCAGGCAACGCGCAAGGTGTCGTAAAGGCGGTGGGCGGGGGGACCACCGTGTCGGGGCGAATGGACGCGTGATCGGCGTCGTAACGCTGCTTCGGAGCGCGAGCCCGTCAGCTCACCTCGTAGGCACCCAAACCCGGGAGTCGTCGTTGCCGAGGTGGGAAGATGCCCAGATGCGCGACCCCATGGTGGCCGCCCCGCTTCGCTCGGGGATGCATGGCTCGGTCGATCGCCGGTACCGGTCCGACCCGATGCGTTACGTGCGCGCCGCGCTCTACGGGAGCCTGGCACCGGCCGTGCTGGTGGCCTTCGGCGGAGTCGTGGTGCTGGCGCTGTACGAGGACCTGACGGGCGGCCAGTTCCTGCGGCTCGTCCTCGCCTCGGAGTTGGTCTACGCCGTCGAGAGCGCCTTGACCGCGCGCGCGATTCAGCGCAGCCTGGCGCCCGTGGAGCGGTGGCTGGCGGGTTGCGCCACCGCGCGGGAAGCGTGGTCGGCGGCAGCCGGCCTTCCGCTGGGGCTGCTGCGGCGGCCGGGTCCCTACGTGACCGTGGCGCTCGGTGCCCTGGCCTTCGACCTGTACGTCGCCCGTCAGCTCGGGCTCCCAGGGACGAGCGTCCTGGTCCTGCTGCCGGGGTCGGCGCTGGTCTACCTCTACTGGCTGGTGCTGCGGTTCCTGCTGACCGAGCACGCGTTGCGGCCCCTGCTGGAGGACGTGGCGGCGCACCTTCCGGCCCGGTTGGACATGGACGTTCCACGCCTGGCGCTGCGCTGGCGGCTCGTCGCGACGCTTCCCGCCATCAGCGTCATCGGCGGTGCCATCGTCGCCGGCGTCGGCGACGCTCCGGCGGGGGACCTCGGGGCAGGGATCCTCGCTGCCGTGGTGGTGACCGGCACGGTGTCCGGTGTGCTCACCTACCTGCTCTCCCACGCCATCGCCGGCCCGGTCGCTGAGCTGCGCGCGGCAGCTCAGCGGATCGGCAACGGTGACTTGACGGTGCGGGTGCCCGTGTCGACCACGGACGAGATCGGCGATCTCGCCCTGGCGTTCAACGACATGGCCGAAGGTCTGCGCGAGCGGGAGCGTCTTCAGCAGGCCTTCGGGACATTCGTGGACCCGTCGCTGGCGCAGCGGGTGGCACGCAATGGCGTAGACCTCGGTGGCGACGTCGTCGAGCTTTCCGCGATGTTCCTCGACGTGCGCGGGTTCACGACCTTCGCCGAGTCGGCTGACCCTCGCGACGTGGTCGGCCGGCTCAACGTGCTGTTCGAGCTCGTGGTGCCGATCGTCCTGCGACACGGCGGGACGGTGAACAAGTTCGTCGGCGACGGGTTGCTCGCGATCTTCGGTGCGCCCGAACCGGCCGCCGACCACGCGGACCGCGCCGTTGCCGCGGGCCGCGAGGTCGCCGAGGCCACCTCCCGCGGCGCGGCGGACGAGCTTCGCATCGGGATCGGCATCCACTCAGGGCGTGCCGTGGTCGGCACGGTGGGGGGCGGCGGCCGCCTGGACTTCACCGTGATCGGCGACACGGTCAACACGGCGGCGCGTGTAGAGTCCGCGACCCGACAAACCGGCGACGACCTCCTGATCTCAGATGCGACCCTCGTGCTCCTGAGGACGGCGCGTGAGGCCTGGGTCGAGCGGCCCGCCGTCGCCCTGAAGGGCAAGCGCCGCCCGGTGGCGCTCTACGGCCAAGACGTTGACGTCGGGGCGACCGCGGGCTAGTTGCTCTGCCCGGAGATGCGGTGAACCCGGCGGCTGCCGTAAGGGGGGAAGCCGAGGAGCCTGCTCATGCCGGTCACCGTGGCCCGCGGGCCTGGGCGATCAGCCGGTCCAGCCTTCTCCAGAAGGCCAAGCGGGCGTCCTTGCCCTCGCGGGTAGGCGCGAGGTGATCGGCGACCGACGCGGTTGTGACCCGAACCAGGCGGCGGCGCGAAGAGCTGATCTGTGTCGCCCGCGCGACGAGCTCGCGGGCAGGCGCTTCCCCAACGACGAGGTCTGCCGCGCTCGACAACGCCACCAGCCGGGTCGAGGCATTGATCCTCGCTGGATCCACCTCGGGGATCGCGCCGGGCGCAACGCGGATCTTCCTGCCCGGATAGGCGGCGAACACGCCGACCGGCCTTGGCAGGGCGTGCGCCTCGAACGAGCCCGCCAGGTCGGCGGCAAGCGAGCCACCGGCGGAGTGGCCTGCGAGGACGAGCGTGCCCGGCGTGGCCGGAGCCTGCGCGAGGGCGCGGCGGATGCCGGCGACGGCGTTGCCCCGCACGCGGTCAGGCCTCGTGCCGGCGTCGCGTTGGTAGCGAGGCACGATGACCGTGTTGCCGGCCGCGGCGAGGTGGCGGATCCACCCCTGGTACGCGCCGCGGCCGAGGATCCCCCAGCCGTGCAGGAAGACGACGGTCGGTCTGCGCCCGGTCGTGCCCGCGCGTCGCACGATGGCTGCGCCGCGGGCCCCCGTGCCGACCCCGAAGCGCACGATCGGGCGCGGCGTGGTCGGCAGGTCTGCGGAGTGGCTCACCGCGTTCGCGGGCGGTCTCGGTCTCGCGCGTGGATCCGGTCCCTGCGATCGCAGCAGCGCGACGACGACGAGTCCGACGACGAGTAGGCCGCCTAGGAGCACGCGGGATGAGGGCATCCTGCGCCAAGGTAGCCGCAGGCGGACGTGATCACCGCCTAAGGTCGGGCATACTGTTCCGACACATCGTAGGAGATGGTATGGCCGATCTGACCAAGAACTGGGACGACTACGTCGTTCACGCCGAGGAGATAGCCCGCACGGCGGGGTTTCAGGATCTGCGCGACCGCATCCTTCAGACGGCGCGCCCGGAGGAGCCCGACGTCGTGGTCGACGTCGGATCGGGGACGGGGCTGCTCACGCTCGAGCTGGCGCCGAGGGTCGCCCAGGTGTGGGCGATCGACATCGCGCCCGCCATGGGTGAGTACCTCCGCGCGAAGGCGGCGAGTGCGGGGCTGGACAACGTCGAGGTCGCGACCGCTTCGGCGGTGAGCCTGCCGCTCGTCGACGCGTCGGCAGATCTGGTGGTGTCCAACTACTGCTTCCACCACCTCGACGACGACGGCAAGATCCGCGCGCTGGCGGAGGTGCGCCGCGTGCTGCGCCCCGGCGGCCGGCTGGTGTTCGGCGACATGATGTTCCGCGTCGGGGTCGCCCACCCACGAGATCGCGAGGTCATCGCGGCGAAGGTCAGGGCCATGGCGGCGAAGGGCCCTGCGGGGTTCCTACGGCTGGCCAAGAACGGTGTCCGCTTCGCGAGCCGCCGGTGGGAGCACCCTGCGCCCGCCGCGTGGTGGCGGGCCGCGCTGGACGATGCGGGCTTCTCCGACGTGCAGGTCCAGGAGCTCGACCACGAGGGCGGAGTGGCCTCCGGAAGCTTGACGTGAGCCGCGAACCGCCCCGCCAGATCTACACCTCGAGCGTCCGGCGCGGCGCTCGGCGCCGCTGGCGCACCCGGCTGTGGGCCGTGCTCGGGCTGGCCCTGGCCGTGGTCGCCGTGCTCGCCGTCGCGTCGCTGTGACCCGGCGGCTACCGTCTGCCCCGATGGTGGACGCCGGAGCGATCCAAGGGGAACTGCAGGCGCAGATCATGGCGGCGCTCTGGCGCCTGGAGGCGGGCACTGTCGAACAGGTCCGTGGCGCGCTGCCCCCCCGGTACCGGGGCGCGTACACGACCGTGCAGACGGTCCTCAACCGGCTGGCCGACCGTGGCCTGCTGGGTCGCGACCGTGATCGCAACGCCATCGTCTACCGCCCGAAGGTGACCGAGGCGCAGTATCTGTCGCGCTCGATCGAGCGGACGCTGTCCACCGCGTCCGCCGATGCACGGCAGGCCGCCCTGGCGCAGCTCATCGGCGGCATGGGGCGCGACGAGCTGAGCGAGCTTCAGCGGTTGGCCGGGGACGTCGGCGAGGCCCGGGGACGGCGCCGGCGATGACCCCGGCCTTGGCCGGGGTGGTGTGTGCGGCGATGGCCCTCCCGCACCTCCTGCGCCTCGAGCGCAGCCCTCCTGCGACCGCGGCGACCGTCTGGCTCGCCGCGCTGGTGCTCCGAGCCTTCACCGCAGTCTTCGCCTCCCTGTACGTCGTCGTCGCGTTGCCTGCAACAGACCTGTTCACCGCGGTGACGCATTGGTGCTGGCACACGATCCTGCCGGTGGCCGCGACGCACCTCGGTCTCGACGGTCACTCGTTCGGCGACCTCGCGCGTGTCCTTCCCGGGCTGCTGCTCGGGGCTTCGCTGCTCTCCGTTTGCTTTGGGCTCTGGAGGGCAGCGCGGATGGTGGCGCGGCTCATCCAGCGGGCGGCGGTGGGAGAGGGGCCCCGGAACAGCGTCATCCTCGGTGATCGGGAGGTGCTGGTCGCCGCCGCGGGCCTGCGGCATCCGCAGGTGCTCATCTCGGCGGGCGCGCTGACGTCCTTCGACGACGAAGAGCTCGAGGCCAGCCTCGAGCACGAGCAGGGCCACATCGCGCGAAACCACCGGTACGTCCTCGTCGTCGCCGAGCTGTGCAGGGCGCTCGGCCGGTTCCTGCCCGGGACACGCACTGCCGCACGGGAGCTGGGTATTCACCTGGAGCGCGACGCCGACCGCTTCGCGCTGGCGCGGCGCCATTGCCCCACCGCTCTGGCGAGCGCCATCTGCAAGGCCGCCCGCCTGCCCAGCGCCGCGCCGACCACGGCGTTGGGTGGCGGGGGGGTCAACCGGCGCATCCGGGAGCTCCTCGAAGCCGACGGGCACCCCGCTGCCTCCCGTGGTCTCCCCGTTGGCATCCTGGCCACGACGATGACCGTGCTCGTCGTCGCCCTGGCCACCGTGCTGCCGTCGATCACGCTGGCCGCCGTGGACGGTGCCGGCAGCACCGCCGGCGTGTGGCATTGCGACAGCTGATGAGCCCGTCCTTCTCCGTGATCCAGATCGGCATCGACCCGACGATCGAGATCGGTCCGATCACCCTCGCCTGGCACGGCCTGACGATCGCGATCGGCATCGTCATCGGCGCGTTGGCCGCCGCCCGGCACGGTCGTGAGGAACGGGGGATGGACACCGACCCCATGTACGAGATCTGCGGGATCGTCGCGTTCGCAGGCCTGGTGGGTGGCAAGATCTTCTACCTCGCCGAGCATGGGACGCTGCTGGACCCGGGTAGGTGGCTGAACGGCCGTGGCTTCACGTTCAACGGGGGCCTGGTGCTCGCCGCGATCGCGATCGCCGTCTACCTGCGCATCAAGCGGCTCGACATCACCTACCTCGACGTCGTGGCCGTCGGCTTCCCGCTCGGCGTCGCGATCGGCCGGATCGGCGACGTCATCAACGGCGAGCACTACGGGGACCCGAGCACCTGGCTGCTCGCGGTTCGCAACACCAACCCCGAAGCGGACGTCCCGAGCGCGTCCACGGCCTATCACTCGGGCGGGCTGTACGAGGTGCTGCTCGGACTGGCGATCTTCGCCGTGTCCTGGGGACTGCGCAACCGGATCCGCCGACCGCTGCTCATGGTGTGGCTGGTCATCGGCCTCTTCGCGACAGGCCGCTTCGTGGAGTTCTTCTACCGCTCCGACAGCGACGTTGTCGCGCTCGGGCTGAGCAGCGCCCAGTGGACGAGTCTCGTGACGCTGGCGGTCGCGGTCGCCGGGGCAGCCGTCACGCGGCGGCTGGGTGGGACACGGCGCCGTCCCGGGCGCGAAGGCCCGGTCACGCCGTGACCGGGCCGGAGTCGGTGCTGGCCGACGCCCGCATCCTGTTCGGTGCTCCGCAGGGTGACGTCCGTGAGCTCTACGATCGCGCCGCCGATCGATACGAGCACTTCCGCGAGCTGTGGCTGCGCATCGCCGGGGCTTCCGCCGAGAACGCCATGCTCGAGGAGGTCGGGCGCCGGCTGCAACCCGGAGCCCGGGTCCTGGACGCCGGATGCGGAACGGGGTCCCTTTCGCGGAAGCTGCTCGAGCTCGAACCCGATCTGAGGCTCACGCTGCTCGACCTCTCCCCAGCGATGCTGGCACGGGCGGGCGACCTGCCCGGCGAGCACCTCGTCGGCAGCGTGCTCGACCTGCCGCTCCCCGACGCGTCGTTCGACCTCGTCGTGTCCGACTGGGTCATCGAGACGGTCAGCGATCCCATCCGCGCGGTGCAGGAGTACCTGCGCATCCTGACTCCGGGCGGCACCACCATCTACACGTTCTGCTCCCTCCCGCAGGGCTTCTTCTCGCGTGCGGGAAGCAGCTGGCTGCGCGGTGCCGTCACGCACGGCTTCGCCGGCCGGTTCCTGCCTGCCGAGCGCACGCCGTGGCACGACTGCGGGAACTCGAGCCGCGCCCGATTCCACGGGGGTCTGACGACGACGGTCACACTGAGCACGTGCTGCACCGTCGGACCCGAGCTCACGCCCACCGCGAGCGACACGTGAGGGCTCGCTTGACGCCGGGGGGCGTTGCTCGCTCCGCCACCGGCCACCGGGCTGGGCGTCATAACGTTGCGCTACTCTCACCGCTGCCTGTCGATCAACCAGTGCCGAACCGCTGCTCCCCCGGGGCAGCGGACGGGGGAACCAAGTCGTTCGGGGCGAATGGACGCAGGAAGGCGTCCTAGCGCTGCTTCTCGGAGCGCGAGCCCGTCAGCTCACCTCGTAGGCGCGTCAACCGAGGAGTTCCGTGTCGCTCATCAGATTGTCGTCGTGCGTCGTTGTGCTGGTGGTCCTGGCCCTGCCCGGTTCCGCGGCGGCCCACTCGACGGCGCGCGGGACCGGCGGTGCGGCGGTGCCGATCCGGCCCGAGGTCGCCAAGGCGGTCTGCGAGGACGCCGCCACCTGGGACTGCGCTCGTGGTTCGGAGCTCACGATCGAGGGCGAAGCGCTGGACGAGGTGTCTCAGGTGCGCTTCGTCGGCGGGCGCGGAGCGCGGGACGACCAAGCGGCCCGCCCACGTCGCATGGGTTCGCACCGGCTCGCCGTCCGCGTGCCCAGCGCCGCGCATTCGGGCAAGATCGCCGTCGTGAGCAAGGCGGGCCGGCGCGCGACCAGCGGGCGCCGCCTCACCGTCCGTGCCGCCCCACCGACCTCCGAGGCGGTCGCACCGGCGCCCGCCTCGGCAGACGCAGCCGGCGTCTTCCCGATCGCCGGCAAGCACGACTACGGCACCGGGGTCAACCGCTTCGGTGGCGGTCGTGGGCACGGCGGCCAGGACGTGTTCGCCAAGTGCGGGACCCCGTTGGTCGCCGCCTTCGACGCCACGGTGCAGTTCGCCGGCAGCCAGGCGCGGGCCGGCAACTACGTCGTCCTGCAAGACGCGGCCGGCGCCAGCTACGTCTACATGCACATGCAGAGCGCGGCGACCGTGCGCAAGGGCGCTGCGGTGACGGCCGGCCAGCCCGTCGGGCGGGTCGGCGACACCGGCCGGGCGACGGGCTGCCATCTGCACTTCGAGCAGTGGACCGCGCCGGGTTGGTATGAGGGCGGCAAGGCCCTCGATCCGCTGCCGCTGCTCAAGCGTCTCGACGGCTGACGACGCCGCCGAGGGCGATGTCCACCACCGCAGGGCGCGCGCGGTCGGCGGCCCAGCGGTGGCCGGTGCGCAGGTGGAGGTAGGTCCAGCCGACGAGGTTGAACAGCACCGTCGCGGTCTCCTCGGCGTCGTCGGCCCGCAGCGTGCCGTCGGCCTGCCCGTCGCGGAGGATGCGCTCCAGCGGTTCGGTGAAGACCGAACGCGTGAGCGCTTCGTCGGGCTCGTCGTCGTGGAAGACACGATCGGACTGTGACCGCAGCGCGAGCAGCAGCTCCATGTCGTCCTCGGCGGCCTCGCACAGCGCGGTCAGCGCCGTCCTGAGGCGCTCGGCCGCCGGCCCGCTCGCCGTCAGCGCCGGCCAGAGCCGTGCCCGATAGCGGTCGGTGCCCTCCGCGGCGAGCGCTTCGAGGATCCCGGCCTTCGTGACGCCGCGCCGGTGCAGGGTCACCCGGGAGAGGCCCGCCTCCTCGGCGATGCGCTCGAGCGTGGCGTCGCGGTAGCCGTAGCGGGCGAAGGCGCGGCGCCCGGCCTGCAACGTCAGCGGGTCGAGGGGCGCGGGGGAGGGTCGGCCGATGGGGGAAGTGTAAACCGCAGCCTTGCGGAGTTGCAACACATCTGTAACAGTACCGCATCATGCACGATACTCCTTCACGGTCTCTGCACCCCGCCCTGGCCGCTGTCGCCCTCGCCGGAGCCGTCGCCGCCCTCGGCGGCGGGTACTGGGACGACGCCTGGCACACCGAGCGCGGCCGGGACACGTTCTTCATCGCGCCGCACCTCGCGATCTACGGGGGGATCACGCTCATCGGCGCAGTTCTGGCGCTGTGGGTCGCGCTTGCCGTGCGCCACGCCGGGGCACGCGCGAGCCTGCGCCGCCCGACGCTCGTGCTCGCGGCGGCCAGCGTCGCCGTGACCCTGGCCTCGGGGCCGATCGACAACGCCTGGCACGAGGCGTTCGGGCGCGACTCCGTCATCTGGAGCCCTCCGCACATGCTCGGCATCGTGGGGACGCTGGGGCTTGGCGCCGCGCTGCTCGCGGAGGTCGCGCACCGCCGCGCCCTGGCCCTGGTGGCCGGCGGCCTGGTCCTCGCCGCCGCGACGTTCACGGTGGTGGAGTACGACACCGACGTCCCGCAGTTCGCTGTCGTCCCCTACCTGCCCGTGCTCGCCACGAGCGCCGCGATCGCGCTCGCGCTGGTGCGCATGGTCGTCCCCGGCCGCTGGAGCGCGACCGAGGCCGCCACGGTGCACCTGGCCTTCGTGCTCGTGGTGTCGGGCTTCCTGCTCCTCGTGGGCTTCGAGGCGCCCGCGCTTCCCCTGCTCGTCGCGCCCGCGGTCCTGCTCGACGTGGGTGAGGCGCGCCACTGGTCGCCCGGGGCGCGTGCGGCCGCGTTCACCGTCGCGCTGTTCGCCGTCTACGTCCCCGCGCGCAACTGGATCGGCCAGGGCGTGGAGATCGCCACCATGGACGTGCTGGTGGGCTTGCCGCTGGCGGCGGGCGCCGTCCTGGTCGTCCTGTCGCTTGCGGGGCCGCGGCGGGCGAGATCCCCTCGAACGGTCTCCGTCCCCACGACCGGCCTGGTGGCGATCGCTGCCGCGATCGTGGTCCTGGCGGCCGCCCCGCGCGCGATGGCGCACGACCCGGGTCAGGGAGCGGACGCCGGATCGGTCGACCTCTCGGTGATCGCGGGCCCGGAGCGGGCCGAGGTGCGCGGGCGCTGGAACTCGACGCGCTGCGCGGAGATCTCGAGTGCCGCGGTCGTCGCCCGCCGAGGAGGCGTCGCGGTCCGCGGTCCGCTGGCCGTCGCCGGGTGCCGCCTGCGGGGGGCGGTCGCCCTGCCCACCCGCGGGCGGTGGTTCGTGTACGTCGAACTGCGGACGCCGCGGGGCCCAGTGGAGTCGTGGCTGCCGATCCGGGCGGGGGCCGGCGAGCGCGCTTCCGCCGTCGCGCGCTACGCCTACGCCCCCGCGCAGCGCTCGAGCTCCGCGGTCAAGCGCGTCGTGGGCGGCGTGCTCTACGCGGTGATGATCGCCCTGCTGGCAGCGACGTTCCTGCTGCTCTCGCCCACGCGTGCTAGCCGGGGGCGCCGACGCCGCGAAAGCGCCGCAGCCGCAGCGAGTTCGTGACGACGAACACGCTCGACAGCGCCATGGCGGCGCCCGCGATGAGCGGGTTGAGGTAGCCGGCGGCGGCCAGCGGGAGGGCCGCGACGTTGTAGGCGAAAGCCCAGAACAGGTTGACCCTGATGGTGGCGAGGGTGCGGCGGCTGAGGCGGATCGCGTCGACCGCCGCGCCGAGGTCGCCGCGCACGAGCGTCAGGTCCGAGGCCTCGATGGCGACGTCCGTGCCGGTGCCGATGGCCAGCCCGAGATCGGCCTGCGCCAGCGCGGGGGCGTCGTTGACGCCGTCGCCCACCATCGCCACGACCCGCCCCTCGCCCTGGAGGCGGCGGACCACCGCGGCCTTCTCGGCGGGGAGCACCTCCGCGATGACCTCGTCGATCCCCACCCGTGCGGCGACGGACCGCGCGGTCGCCTCGTTGTCGCCGGTGAGCAGAACCGGGCGCAGGCCGAGCGCGCGTAGCCCGGCGATCGCGGCGGCAGACGTCGGCTTGACCGTGTCGGCCACCACCAGCACGGCGCGCACCTCCCCGTCCCACCCGGCCGCGACCGCGGTGCCCCCGCCGGCGGCCTCGTCCCGTACGGCGCGGTCGAGCGAATCGGGCAGCGTCATGCCGCGCTGGGTCAGCAGCGCCGGGCGCCCGACGACGATGGCGCGCCCCGCGATCTCGCCTTCGACGCCGAGCCCCTCGCGGTTGACGAAGCCCTCGACGGGGGGCAGTGCCGCCGAGGGGGCGTGCGCGCCGGCCGGGACCGCAGCGGCCAGTCGCTCGCGCGCGGCGCGGGCGATTGCCTGCCCGACCGGGTGCTCGGATGCGTCCTCGAGCGCGCCGGCGAGCAGCAGCGCCTCCTCCTCGGTGGTCCCGGGTGCCACGTGCAGCGCGGTCAGGCTCATGCGCCCCGTCGTCACCGTGCCCGTCTTGTCGAGCAGGATCGTGTCGACGCGGCGGGTGGACTCGAGCACCTCAGGCCCCTTGATGAGGACGCCGAGCTGGGCGCCGCGGCCGGTGCCGACGAGCAGGGCGGTGGGCGTCGCGAGGCCGAGCGCGCAGGGGCAGGCGATGATCAGGACGGCCACGGCGGCGGTGATCGCGAAGGTCGCCGAGGACCCCGTGACCAGCCACAGCACCAGCGTCGCCAGCGCGAGCGCGAGCACCGCCGGGACGAACACGCCCGACACGCGGTCGGCGAGGCGCTGGACCTGGGCCTTGCCGGTCTGCGCCTCGGTCACCAGCCGGGCGATCTGGGCCAGCGCCGTGTCGGTGCCGACCCGGGTGGCGCGGAGGATCAGGCGCCCGCCCGCGTTGACCGCGGCTCCGGCGACGGCATCGCCCGGGGCGACCTCGACCGGCACGCTCTCGCCCGTGAGCAGCGACTGGTCCACCGCAGAGCTGCCTTCCAGGACGACCGCGTCCGTGGCCACCTTCTCCCCGGGGCGCACCACGAAGCGGTCGCCGACGCGCAGGTCCTCAACGGGAACGCGGCGCTCCACGCCGTCGTCGCCCAGGACGGCGACGTCCTTGGCGCCGAGCTCCAGCAGCGCCCGCAGCGCAGCGCCGGAGCGGCGCTTGGCCCGCGCCTCGAAGTAGCGGCCGGCGAGCAGGAAGGTCGTCACGACCGCCGCGATCTCGAAGTAGACCTCGTCGGTGGCGCCGCCCGCCTCGGGGATGAGGTGGAAGGCCATGCGCATGCCGGGGTCGCCGGCGCCGAGGAAGAGCAGCGCGACGACCGACCACGTCCACGCCGTGAGGACGCCGAGCGAGATGAGCGTGTCCATCGTCGCGGTCGCGTGCCGGGCGTTGGCCCACGCCGCGCGGTGGAAGGGCAGTGCGCCCCACAGGACCACGGGCGTCGCCAGGGCAAAGGCGACCCACCCCCAGCGGTCGAACTGCAGCGGGCTGATCATCGAGACGAGCAGGACCGGCAGCGCGAGCGCGCCGGAGACCAGGAGGCGGCGGCGCAGGGCGGCCGCGGCGGCGGCGTCCGCGTTGTCCGCGTTGTCGTGGGCGGCGCGGCCCGCGGCGGGGACGGTCGCGTGGTACCCGGCAGCCTCGACCGCGCCCAGAAGGGCTTCGGGGTCGACCGCGGATCCGTCGAAGGTGACGCTGGCCTTCTCCGTGGCGTAGTTGACCGTCGCGCTGACCCCGTCGAGCGTGTTGAGCTTGCGCTCGACGCGGTTGGCGCACGAGGCGCAGGTCATGCCTTCGATGTCCAGGTCCACTGAGGAGTCCATACCCCGGTAGGGTACCATGAGCAGCCATGCCCGGATACTCCGCAACCAAGGATCAGCTGGCAGCCCGTCTCGCCCGCATCGAGGGGCAGGTGCGCGGCGTCGAGCGCATGGTCCAGGACGACCGCTACTGCATCGACGTCCTGACGCAGATCTCCGCCATCCAGGCCGCCCTGGACAAGGTGGCCCTCGGCCTGCTCGACGACCACGCGCGGCATTGCGTAGTGGAGGGGCCGGAGGATCTCAAGACCGACCGCACCGACGAGCTCATGGGCGCCGTGGGCCGGCTCATGCGCAGGGGGTAGGGCGCCATGGACACGCAGGGCCTCGGCATCCCCAGCCGTCGCGCACGCCGACCACGCCCACTGAACCGCTCAACCCTCCGAACCGAAGGAAACCCCATGAACCTCCACGTCCCCCGCAGCGTCCTCGCCCTGCTGAGCGTCCTGATGCTCGCCCTCGTCGCCTCGGCGTGTGGCGACGACGATCAGGGCCAGACCGGCGGGGCCACGAAGGCCAACCGCACCGACCGCGCGTTCGTCGCGGACATGGTTCCCCATCATCAGTCGGCGATCGACATGGCGCAGGTTGCGCTGGAGCGCGGGCAGAGCTCGTTCGTCAAGACGCTCGCGAAGAACATCGCCGGCAGCCAGCAGCCCCAGATCGACGCCATGCGCAAGGCCGACGACCGCCTCGCCGCCGCCGGCATCAAGGCCGCCGCGCCCGCCGGTGGTCACGGGTCGGGCATGGACGGGGATCCGGCCGCCAAGCTGAGGACCGCGTCACCGTTCGACGAGGCGTTCATCAAAGAGATGCTGCCGCACCACAAGAGCGCCCTTCCGATGGCGCAGACCGAGATCGACAAGGGCGGCGACGCCGACCTGAAGAAGATCGCCCAGCAGATCATCGACGACCAGACGTCGGAGATCGCGGCGATGGAGAAGCACGCCAAGGAGAACTTCGGCTCCGCGTCGGCCGACGCGGAGCACGGCGGCCATAGTGGCTGACGTCATGACGCCCCGGCGCCCCGTCCCGCTCACGCTCTGCGTCGCGCTCAGCGTCCTCGCGCTCGCCCTGGCGGCGTGCGGGGGCAATGCCGTCCAGCGCGGCGGGCCGGCGGGGGCCGACAGCGTCGGCGGCGCCTCGGTCATCGACCGGGCCTTCATCCGGGACATGACCGCCCACCACCGGTCGGCGATCGCGATGGCCCGCCTCGCGCGCAAGCGCGGGAAGAGCCCGTTCGTCAAGAAGCTCGCCAGCGACATCATCGCCACGCAGACCTTCGAGATCGGCGTGATGAAGGAGGCCGACCAGGCGCTGGCCGCGGAGCAGATCAACGCGGGCGACCTCGGGCTGACCGACGCGCAGGAGGCGATCGAGCACGACGGCGCCAAGCTCGAGGCGGCCAAGCCGTTCGACCCCGAGTTCCTGCGCCAGATGATCCGCCACCACGGGGGCGCGATCCGCATCGCCCAGGTCGAGCAGCAGCGCGGCAACAGCCTCGACATGAAGAACCTCGCGGCGCAGATCGAGGAGACGCAGACGCAGCAGATCGCTGCGATGCGCAAGCAGCTTCCGTGAGCGCGCTGGTGGCCCGCCACCGCGGGCTCGTCTCGCTGGCCGGCCGCGAGACGCTGCGCGTGCTGAAGCTGTGGACGCAGACGATCGTCGCGCCGGTCGTCTCGTCGCTGATGTTCATCCTCGTCTTCGGGCTGTCCCTCGGCGGGCGCATCCGCAACGTCGAGGGCGTCGACTACGAGGTCTTCATCGTCCCGGGGCTGATCACGATGGCGATGGTCCAGGCCGCCTACGCCAACAACTCCTCGAGCGTGTTCCAGTCGCGGTTGGACAAGTACATCCACGACGTGCTGGCCGCCCCGATGAAGCCGTGGGAGGTCAACCTCGGGCTGTCGCTCGGCGGGGCGATCCGCGCGCTGCTGATCGGGGTGACGCTCGGTGCCTTGACGATCCCGATCACGGGGACGCCCGTACGCGAGCCGCTGGTCCTGGTGCTCGCGGTGGTCCTCGCGCTCGTGCTCTTCTCGAGCCTCGGCGTGGTCGTCGGGATCTACGCCGAGTCCTTCGACCACCACACGTTCGTCAACAACATCGTCCTGCTGCCGCTGACCTTCCTCGGCGGCGTCTTCTACTCGATCGACGTCCTCCCCTCGCCGTGGCAGGAGGTCTCGCACGCCAACCCGATCTTCTATCTCGTGCAGGCGGTGCGCTACGGCTTCCTGGGGACCAGCGACGTCAGCGTCGCGCTCGCGCTGGCCGTCACCGCCGCGCTCGCGGCGATCGTCGTAGCGTGGAGCGCATGGCTCTTCAGGACCGGGCACCGGCTCAAGCCGTAGCGGCCGCGCCGGCGGCGCGCACGACCGCGGCGGCCGACCGCGTACCACCGGTGGCGCTGGTGTGCACCGGCATCCTGTCGATCCAGTTCGGTGCGGCGCTGTCGGTCACGCTCTTCGATGACGTCGGCGCGTCGGGCGCGTCGCTGCTGCGCCTCGGCTTCGCGGCCGTGATCATGCTCGCCTTCACCCGGCCACGGCTGCGCGACCACACGCGCGCCGACCTGCGGCTGGCCCTGCTCTTCGGCCTCGTGCTCGGCGGGATGAACGCGACGTTCTACGAGGCGCTGCACCGGCTGCCGCTCGGTGTCGCCGTGACCATCGAGTTCGTTGGGCCGCTCAGCGTCGCGGTCTTCACCTCCAAGCGCCGGCTCGACCTGGTCTGGGCGGGGCTGGCCGCCGCGGGCATCCTTCTGCTGGCCGATCCGTTCGGCGCGCGTGGCGGCATCGATCCGGTCGGGCTGGCGTTCATCCTCGCCGCGGCCGCGTGCTGGGCGGCCTACATCCTCATCGCACAGCGTGCGGGGGGTCGCTTCGAGGGGATGACCGGTCTGGCCCTCGCCATGGCGGTGTCGGTGCTCGTGCCGCTGGTTCCCGGCCTCGCGCAGGGGGGCGCAGACCTGCTGAGGCCCGGGATCCTCGCGATCGGTGTCGCGGTCGCCCTGGCCAGCTCGGTCATCCCCTACGCGCTGGAGACCGAGGCCCTGCGCAGGCTGCCGGCCAACGTCTTCGGCATCTTCATGAGCCTCGAGCCCGCGGTCGCGGCGCTGGCCGGCCTGATCGTGCTGGGCCAAGCGCTCGGGGCCACCGACCTCGTGGCGATGGCGCTCGTGGTCACGGCGAGCATCGGCGTGTCGCGCTCTCGCCGCCGCGACCCGCCGGCCTGAGGCGGGGATACTGGGTGCTGCGTGTTCACCCTGAACGTCCCCAACGTCCTGACGCTCCTGCGGATCCTGCTCGTCCCGGTCCTGGTCGTGGCGCTGCTGGACCAGACGCAGAACGGAGACCTGCTGGCGGCGGTCGTCTTCGCGGTCGCGTCGTTCACGGATGCCGTCGACGGCTACATCGCGCGCTCGCGCGGGGCGATCACGAACTTCGGCAAGCTGATGGACCCGGTTGCCGACAAGCTGCTCATCCTCGCCGCGCTGATCGCGCTCGTCTCGCTGGACCGGGTGGCCGCGTGGGTGGCGATGGTCATCATCGCCCGCGAGTTCGCGGTGACCGCCACGCGCATGGCGGCCACACAGCAGGGCCTGGTGATCGCCGCCAACGCCTGGGGGAAGGCGAAGACGGTGGTCCAGGTCGCGTGCGTCTTCTTCCTCATCGCGATCGACGGTTCGCCGGTGTGGCTCGACCTCCTCGTCTACGCGACCGTGGCGATCACGCTGATCAGCGGGGTCGACTACTTCTTCGGGCTGCGGCGCACGCTGCGAACCTCGTCCGCCGCGCCCGCCAGCCACTCGCGCGCGGACGCCTGACGCTCGGGCGGCTCGCCGGTCGCCAGCTCGCTCAGCAGTTCGCCGAGCAGCCCCGTGTACTCGGCCACGACGTCGTGCTGATGGATCGTCTCGAGGTTCTCCTGCCGTGCGCTGACCAGGGTGCCGGCGGGAAGGGCACCGAGCCGGTCGGCGACGCCGGCGAGCATCTCGCGCACGCAGTCCTCGACGAACCGCGGCCGCCGGTGAGCCTTCTCGACGACGGCCGCTTCGTCGGGGCGCTTCATGAGCTCGTAGATCTCGCTCGACATCGAGGACTCGACGATCTCGAGCAGGAGGAGCGGGTCCACAGCGTGATCCTCGCCGGGGGGCACGCCGACCTGCAGCGTGCCGAGGCCGCGCTGGTTGTGGGTGGCGACGGGGACGTGCTCGAAGACGCGCTGCACCTCGTCAGGCGAGAATCCGTCCGCGGCCAGCCGCTCGCGGGCCGCTTCGGTCAGCAGCCCTTGCGCGCACGGGCACGCCGTCATGCCCTGGGCGGTGACGCCGAGCAGACGCCGCGTGCCCGCCCCGGAGGCGACCGCCGTCGCCAGGACGGTGAAGTGCTCGCGCCCCACGGCACCGGTCACGGGCGCGACGCGCCCGCGCGGGACGCGTGCGGTGATGGCGACCTCGCACCGCAGCGCGGCCTGGCGCTCGCGGACGCCCTCGGCGATGCGCCCCGCCAGCGCGTCGAGGGCCGGCGCTCGGCACTGCTGGGAAGCGGAGGCGATCGCCTCGTCGAACCCCTCCTCGAAGCGCGACATGTGGGCGCCCTTCTGGCCTGCACCGAGGTCGACGAAGCAGCTCAGGCGGGCGCAGAGGACCGTGTCGTCGCCGGTGCGGATGGTCTTCTCGACCCCCGTGACGCCGACGCGGGGCAGCGCGAGGCTGACCGAGGGACGGTCGGCCTGGACGTCAGGGAGCGCCGGGGTGTCCAGGTCGATCGCCATCGTGCAAGCAGGCTATCCAGGAGCTCCGGCAACGCTCGGTCGCTGCCGGGGTTTCTGGTATCACTCCGGGCGGTCTGAGAGGGGGGGACGTGGCCGGAGAAGGCGAAGCAGGATTGGCTGACGATGCTTCCATCGTCCACCTGGAGGAGATCTCCGGGCTGATCACCGAGGGCCAGGACAAGGGCGTCCTGACCATCTCGCACATCCAGACCTGCCTCGAGGAGGTCGAGGTCACCAAGGAGCAGGTGCAGGAGCTGCACGCCTTCCTGATCGAGCAGGGGATCGACATCGTCGACGAGGGTGGCAAGCTCGCCACCTCGGAAGCCAACCGCGTCGAGGCCGCGGCCGCGGCGCGCAAGGAGCCGGCGGCTCCGAGCGGCGGGTCCAGGAAGTCCGCCGAGGTCGACCTGACCGTCGAGCCGTCGCTCGACTCGCTGCGCCTGTACCTGCGCTCGATCGGCCGAGTGCCGCTGCTGACCGCGCCGGAGGAGACCGCCCTGGCCAAGCGCATCGAGCGCGGCGACATGGCCGCCAAGCAGCACATGGTCGAGGCCAACCTGCGCCTGGTCGTGTCGATCGCCAAGGGCTACCTCGGGCGCGGGCTGATCTTCCTCGACCTCATCCAGGAGGGCTCGCTCGGGCTGATCCGCGCCGTGGAGAAGTTCGACCACCGGCGCGGCTTCAAGTTCTCGACCTACGCAACCTGGTGGATCCGCCAGGCGGTCACGCGCGCGATTGCGGACAAGGGCCGCACGATCCGCATCCCTGTGCACATGGTCGAGAAGCTCAACAAGGTCGTGCACGTCGAGCGCCAGCTCGTCCAGAGTCTCGGCCGCGACCCGACGCCCGACGAGATCGCCGCCGAGCTCGACATCACGGTGGCCGACGTGCGCGAGATCCTGCGCATGGCCCAGCAGCCGATCTCGCTCGAGAAACCGGTGGGGGAGGAGGACGACTCCGAGCTCGGCGACCTCGTGGAGGACAAGGCAGCGGAGTCACCGTTCGAGATCGCGGCCGACGCCCTGCGTAAGGACGACGTCCGCCGGGCGCTGGCCGCACTGCCCACGCGCGAGCGCGAGGTCATCGAGATGCGTTACGGCCTCGCGGGCGGCCAGCCGCGCACCCTCGAGGAGGTCGGCCGCGCCTTCAACGTGACGCGTGAACGCATCCGCCAGATCGAGAACCACACGCTGAAGAAGCTCGAGTCACTGCCCGAGGCGCAGCGGCTGCGCGACGCGGGGTAGCTCTACACTGCGCGCCTGCTCGGCGGGATGTCCGAGTGGTTAAAGGAGACGGGCTGTAAACCCGTTGGCTCTGCCTACGCAGGTTCGAATCCTGCTCCCGCCACTATGTCCGCCGCTTCTGGCAACAGCGTCCCTGGTCCTCCCAGGCCTGCCAGACTGCCTTGCATGAGAGCACTTCGCCCGACCCTGGCCATCCTCGTCGCCCTGAGCTTCACCGCCGCCGCCGGCTGCGGGAGCAGCAGCGCAGGCGACACGCCCACGAGCACGATCAGCGCCGATGGCGGCGGGGGATCGGGCGCTGCGGTCGAGCCGACGACGACCGAGAGCACCGCGACGACCGCGCCGAAGCCCAGTGGGCCGGTCACGAAGAACGTTCCGGTCGCCAACGGCACGGACCTCAAGACCAAGCCGAAGATCAGCAAGCCGAAGGGCACGCCGCCGACCGAGCTGGTCTCGAAGGATCTCGTCGTCGGCAAGGGCAAGGCGGCGAAGGCCGGCGACATGGTGAAGGTCCAGTACGTCGGCGTGGGCTTCAAGACCGGCAAGCAGTTCGACGCGTCGTGGGACCGAGGCAAGCAGGCGTTCGCGTTCGCGCTGGGCGGCGGGCAGGTCATCCCGGGCTGGGACCAGGGCGTCGAGGGCATGAAGAAGGGCGGGCGGCGCGAGCTGATCATCCCGCCGGATCTCGCCTACGGCCCGCAGGGGCAGCCGCCGGACATCCAGCCCGACGAGACGCTCGTGTTCGTCATCGACATGCAGTCGATCGGCTAGGGCGGCGCGGGCCTTCGCCGAGCAGGTCCCTGAGGGCCTGCTCGGTCGACCAGAAGGCGAGCTCGCCCCAGGGGATGTCGCCGGGGGCGAACGCCTCGACCTCCGTGGCTTCCTCGGTGGTCTGCGGCGTGCCCTTGATCGCTGCCTCGAACACGATCAACACGACGCGGTCGTCGGCGCGCGAGTAGACGCCGACCAGCGGGCCCACCTCGATGGCGACGTCGAGCTCCTCGCGGGTCTCCCGACGGGCGCCGTCCTCAACTGTCTCGCCGAGGTCGACGAACCCGCCGGGGAACGTCCAAAGTCCCTTGCCGGGTTCGAACGCGCGGCGCAGCAGCCAGACGCGGCCATCGGGCTCGCGCGGGATCGCGCAGGCCACGGGCTTGGGGTTGTAGTAGGCCTGGTAGCCGCAGGCCGGGCAGGCCAGCCGGCGAGGGAAGGTGACGTCGGCGGGACCGGAGCAGCGTGGGCAGAACCTGGCCTCCTCGAGCGCCGGGTTGAGGGACGACGGCCCGCTCACGTGATCTCCCGCAGGTGCAGTGCCTGCCAGGCACAGCCGATCGCGATGAACGCGCGCTGGCCCCAACCGGGCTCGTCGAGACCGAGCGCGGACATGACGGGTACCGTGATCAGCAGTGCCCCGGCGAGCGCCGTGACGCGGCGGCGATAGCCGGGGCGGCTGAGCGCGCGGGTGCTGGCCCCGACCGCGACGAGCAGCCCGGCGAAGATCAGCAGCGAGCCGATGTCGTGCAACTGCCCGGCGGTGGTCTTCGTCATCCCGTCCGGCAGCTTGCCGGCCACGGTGACCGTGGCGAAGCACGCGGTCATGACGCTGCCGGCGGCGGCAACGCCCAGGGCGGCTCTGGTGACGCGGGGCTCCGTGAGCGACGCCTGGACGCCGAGCGACACCGCCCAGCTGACGAACGCGACGACCTGGACGAAGCCATCTTCGCCATTGGCGTACTCGCTGACGAAGTGCTGTCCGGGCGGTAGATCGTCGCGGGAGAGGTGCTGCGCGACGACCAGGCCGATGAAGCCGGCAAGGCCGATCGCGGCGGTCCTGGACGAGCGAAGGCGCACTGGTGCTTTGTACGCGGTTCGCGCGGCGTGCGGTGCTCTAGAGTTCCGCGCCGCGCCCTCCTAGCTCAGTTGGTAGAGCACTTCCATGGTAAGGAAGGGGTCACCGGTTCGAGTCCGGTGGAGGGCTTGGGGAGAACTGCCTGGCAAGCGGCGCGTTTGGGGAGTTGCGAAGCCGCGGCTCTGCGCTCGCTGTCTCCGGGCCCCGTTACGAGTCGTCGGGTCGGTCTCGATACGGGCGCAACCGCGCTTGCAGCGCGCCCTCGCACGAGGTCGCGGTTGGTCGTTCAGTCGATCTGATGAACGATGTCATCGTCGGGCGACTCGTTCGCGCCGGTAAGCGACGGCGATCCAGGCTGCCGCCACCCGGCGCAGGCGATGATGACGACGATCAAGCGTCTTTTCGCAATGTTGTGGGCGAAATCCATTGGACACGCCTTTTCGACCGGATGATTTGGATATGATCCTGGGCGCAGATGCTACATCGAATCCCGCGCTTGTCAGACATCCCCGCGGTGATGACCGCAGCCGAATTCTGGGACCTCCTTGGGGAGATGGAGCACGAGGGGCTTGACTTCAAGCAGTCGGCGAACCACCTGACGGCTGCAATGGCCGCGATGAGCATGTCCGAGGGCGGTCTGCTGGTCATCGGGGTCACCGACGGTCGCGTGATCAAGGGTGCGCCCTTGGATCAGGCGGCGTTCGACCACATCGCGCGTGCGGCGCAGGCGTGCAGCATCGACGTCGCTGCGATCGAGGTCACTGTCGACGGTGTCGCGTTGAGCGTCGTGGCGGTCCCCGAGGTGCGCGGCCGGATCGTCACGACCCCCGATGGACGCCTGCTGCGTCGGGTGGGCAGCGACAGCCTGCCGTTGGTGGGGGACGCGCTCGGACGCTTCGTCCGCGAACGCGAAGAGCGTGCGGCGGACGCCGAACCGATCTTCGCATTCGATCTCGAGGAGATCGATCTGGAACTCGTCAACCAGGCGTTGGAGGGGGAGGGGCGTCCTAAAACGACGCGTCGCAATCTGATGCGGGCGCTCATCGACCTTGGCGTCGCGCAGGTCGCTGATCCTCCGTTGGACGCGCATCTGCTTCGTGCGGGGGTCCTGCTCTTCGCGCGCGACCCGACGTCTGTCGTTCCCGCCGCGACGGTGCAGATCGTTCGACGAGTCGGCGTGGGGCCAGGTCCCGGGCCCGTGTCCGGGAGAACTGAGCTGTTGGGCCCCTTGCCAAAACTCGTTGAGGCCGTACTGCGTGACGTCGACCAGCGCACCAGCCATTACGAGGCCGTCGTGGGCAGCCATCGCGAGACCATTCCGGAGTACCCCGCGGCGGTGATGCGCGAGGCGGTGCTCAACGCGGTTGCCCACCGCGACTACGGGTTGGCCGGCGCGACTGTCGACATCACCATTTGGGATGACCGCGTCGAGGTGCAGAGCCCAGGTCCGCTTCCGGGGCACATCACCGTCGAGAACATGCGCGCCGAGCACTACTCGCGCAACCGGCGCGTCATGCGCGTCTTGAAGCTTCTGGCTCTTGTCGAGGAGTATGGCGAGGGCGTCGACCGCATGTTCGACGAGATGGAAACGCGGCTGATGGAGCCTCCTGCGTTCACTGCGACGCCCGCGTCAGTCACCGTCGTCTTGCACAACCGCTCGTTCCTGTCGGTCGACGACCAGGCCTGGCTTGCCCTGCTGGGGCACATGGCGCTGACGCCGCTCGAGCGCCGCATGCTCGTCCTCGCCCGTCACGAGCGCCAGCTGACCCCACGCCGGTTACGCGCCGCTCTGGGCGATGGCGCGGACGTCGACGGACTGCTCAGCACCGCACTCTCCAAGGGGCTCCTGGTCCGTGAGGGGCGGGGCGGCGGCGCGCACTACCTGCTCTCCGACGAGATCGTCATGCGAGCAGGCGGCGGTGGTCTGGAAGCTCGCAGCCGTACGCGCCAGATGGTGCTCGACGAGCTTCAGCGCAAAGGGAGCCTCTCGACGGCGGAGGCCGCAGAAGCCCTGGATGTCGATCGCACGCTCGCCAAGCAGATCCTCGATGACCTCGTGCGAGCGGGCACCGCGCGCGCGGAAGGCAAGACGCGCGGCCGCCGGTACCAGCTCGCCTGACCAGCGCCTCGGCCGTCGAATCGGCGAGGCGCGCGATCGCGTGTCGGTCAGCCGGCCTCGTCCTGCAGGAACGATTGCTGCGGGCTGGTGGTGTCGGTGCGGCGAATGTGGACGCCCCCGTCGAAGACCTCGGGTTCGAGGAACGCGAGCATGAGCTTGTCGTGGGCGCGGTAGCGCAGGGCCTGGGTCTCGATGCGGATCGCTTCGGCGTAGGCGGGGCCGTCGGCCCCGTGCTCGCCGACGCGGCGGGCGATGACTTCGCGGGCGGCCCAGGCGTAGACGGCGTTGGCGGCGACCTCGACTTCGAGCATGCGGTACGGGAGGTACTCGCGTACGCGACGTTTGGACAGGCCCGCTCGCCGGGCCGCACGCTCAAGGGCCCGGAACTCGCGGCGTCCTTCGTAGACCGTGACAACCCCGGTCTCGGGGTCGAAGTCGGCTTCGACCTCGGCGTCCTCGTCCTTGCGGGTGATCTCGCGGACCCAGCCGCCGGCGCGGTGGCGGACGATCAGCACCTCGAGCGCCGCGGAGTGCTCGCCGGCGACGACGGTGATCGTCAGCCGTGCCCCGGGCTCGGTGGTCACGCGCGCGCGCACGAGGCCGCTGAGGCGCGACCAGCCGGCGCGCTGGGGATCGGGCACGATCGGCTCGCCCGGTGGCTTCCAAGAGAGGCCGCGGTCGCAGGTGATCTCGATCCGGGTTCCGGGAGCGACGCGGCCCGGGTCGATGAGCAGCGAGGCTCCGCGCTGCTCGCCGGGGTGCAGGCGGACAGGGGACTGCTTGAAACGCAGCGCGCCATCGGTGACATCCGCGTGCACACGCGGGGCCGGGGGGACGGCGTCGCTGCTGATGGAGGGCGTCTCATCGATCGGCTGAGCCGGTGCATCGGAGTCGTGGTCGCCGCGCAGCAGGCCGCGCGCACCGGGGGTGTCGAAGGCGTTCTTGAGCACGTCGTTGAGGGCGCGCAGGCCGACGGCGTCACGGGCGCTGACCGCGCGGGTCGGGTTGACGCGGTGCGCGCCGGCACGACGCTCCTCCGCGTCGACGATCGGGCGCACGACCTGCTCGATCGCGGCGTACAGGCGCTGCACGGCGGGGTGGTGCTCGTTGAGGCCCGACCGATCGACCTTGACGACGACCTGCGGGCGCGGCGAGTCCAGCGCCCGGCGCTGGAGCTCCTCGATCGCGGGGCACCACACGTCGCCGAACAGGTGGCGTGCGCCCGGTCGCGATTCGTGGCCGGCCAGCGTGATCTCGTGCGCCGCGCGGCCGCTGCGGATCAGCAGGCCGCCACGTCGCGTGGCGCGCTGGGGGCTCAGCGCGATCGCAGACGCGGAGCGGCGCACGACGATCCGCGCGGTGACGCCGTCGCCGGCATCGACGTCGTCGTCGAACAGCACGGGATGCTGCGGGTCGGGCTCGGGCGCCGGATCGGTGACCAGGTAGGCACCGTGGCCGGGCAGCTCGAGCCACAGCTCGCGCAGCGGGTCCTCCAACAGCGGGCGCAGCTGCACGAGCTGGCCGACGAGCATCCGCAGCCGGCCCGCCGCAGGCAACTGCGCGGCCGAGAGCGGCACCGTCACCCGGGCACCTGAGGCCTCGACACCCAGCGCAAGGAGGTCCGCCGCCCCGCAGCGCTCGTCACGTACGTGGACGAACGCGTACGGGTCATCGCCTGGTGCTGGGAAGAACCACGACTCGACCACGCGCCCGGCTCGGACGCCCTCGACGCGCCCCGCGCCCTGCGCCAGCCACACGTCGCGCAGCCCGCGCCCGAACAGGCCGCGCTGGCCGTCGTGATCGGGCGTCACGCCGAGCGCACCGAGACGTCGGTCGACCGTCTCCGCGTCGACGCCGATCCCGTCGTCGGTGCATCGCAGCTCCGTCGTCCAGCTGCGCAGGGCCGGGACGCGCAGCCGTCGTGTCTGGTCGCGCCACGTCCGAAGGAACTCGGGATCGGGTGACCCGAACGAAAGACGAACACGTCCGTGCGGCCGGCCTGCCGCTTCGATCGCGGCGTCGGAGTTGGTGACGAGCTCAGGGATCATCTGGACCAGCTCCAGTCCACCCTGGGCGAAGTTCTCGCGGAAGTAGCGCCCGCGCACACGACCTGTGCGGACGGCCGAGGGATCCACGGACGCGGTCACCCCGCTGATGCTCGCAGAGGCGACCGAGGAGCATGCGCGAATCCGTAAGGCAGCTCTGCGCGGCCGGGTGGCGGCCCGCAAGCGCCAGAGGCCCGGTGGTCGCCGACGTCGGGCCTACGCGCGCATCGGTGGTCTGCCGCTGACGGGGAGTCGCGGGAAGGACCACGGAGTGCGTGTCCAGCCGGCGTTAGCGGCGCGTCGCCCGTAGAAGTCTGATTGACTCGCGGCATGCGCCGCGTTCCGCTCCTGCTTCTTGCACTCGTCCTGCTCGCGCTCTCTGCGCCGCTCTCCGCCCAAGCCCATCCGGAGCGCGCCACGCAGTTCCCCGACGCCGCGCTCGGCAGCGTGCCGCCCGTACGCACCTCCGGACCGGCACAGGTCGTCTGCAAGCCCGACTCGGCGCAGCGCATTCAGCAGACCTACGGCCTCAGCTCGACGTCAATCGAGACGAGCGCTCAGCGCTCGCGGCGCCTGGACCGCGTCTCCGCCCGCCACCTCCGCGCTGCGCACGCTCGCGCCCACCGCAGCCGCACGCATCGCCGTTCCTTCAGCCGCAGGAAGCGCACGAGCCTCTCCCATGTGCGCGCCGCCCACCGTCGCGCCCACCGTCGCTCGGCGAGCAAGACGACCAGCGTGCAGGCCGAGGGCGTCGAACGTCTGAAGCTGCTCAAGTCGTGCCGCCACGAGCACATCCAGGCCGGGGTCGACGCAGCCAGCAGCGGCGATCGCGTCCTCGTCATGCCCGGCGTCTACAACGAAGAGCCGAGCCGGGCGGTCAAGTTCATCGGGCCCGAGTCCGACCGCAACGAGAGCGCCCAGGGCGGCGGCGCGGGCGGCGGGCTCGACACCGCGCCCGGGGGCATGAACGCGTTCCTGGAGATGCTGGGGCTCGCCGCTCCCGCTACGCCCACGCCGCGAGCCGCGCAGGCCGGCGCCGGCGCCGGCGCCGGCGGCATCTGCGACAACATGTCGCAGTTCGAGGCGCCCTCTGACGGCGACGGGATGGTGCCGAACTACCGCTTCCAGTCCGAGTGCCCCAACTCGCGCAACCTCATCGCGGTGATCGGCGACACCAACAACGATCGCAGGTGCGACCGCCGGTGCAACCTGCAGATCGAGGGCATGGGTCGCAAGCCGCAGGACGTCGTGATCGTCGGCGACCGGATCAAGCGCGACATCATCCGTGGCGACCGCGCGGACGGCCTCACGATCCGCAACATGACGCTCGAGCAGGGGGCCTTCAACAACATCGACCTCGTCGAGACCAACGGCTTCCGCATCGAGGACGTCGAGACCCGCTACGCGCAGAACTACGGCGTGCTCACGTTCACGGCCGACCACGGGCTCTACCAGCGCATCGACGCCCACCACAACGGCGACTCGGGCGTGTACCCGGGCTCAGGGCCGGAGGGGCACTGCCAGCGCTACGGCATCGAGATCCGCGAGGTCAACTCGCACGACAACGTGCTCGGCTACTCCGGAACGGCGGGGAACGGGATCAACACCCACGACTCGGTGTTCGAGAACAACAGCGCCGGGATCGCGACCGACTCCTTCGCGTCAGGCCATCCCGGGATGCCGCAGGACTGCGCGAAGTGGGTGAACAACAAGATCAGCTCCAACAACCAGAACTTCTTCACGAAGGAGATCCAGGAGGCCTGCGCGCAGACGCAGTTCGAGAAGCGCCCCCGCGAGATGGTCTGCCCGCAGTTCCAGGTTCCGGTCGGCACGGGGATGGTCATGGCCGGCGCCAACGGCAACATCATCCGCGACAACGCGATCTTCGACAACTGGCGCGACGGGGTGCTGCTGCTCTACGTCCCGGCTGCGATCCGCGGCGACAACGAACCCGAGAAGCAGATGGACACGTCCAACGAGAACAGCTACGTGAACAACCGCATGGGCGTCCGACCCGACGGTGCGCGCGACCTCAATGGCTTCGACTTCTTCTGGGACGAGCAGGGCCGCGGAAACTGCTGGTCGGGCAACAGCGGGCCGGGCGGTGCGCCGACGCGCAACGATCCCGCCACGCTGCCCACCTGCGAGGACGAGCTCAACAAGACGCTCCAACGCCCGGTGAACGCACGCAAGTCCGCCGGGGAGGCGCCGTGCGCCACCTGGAACCCGAAGGACAACCAGTTCCCGCCCGGCTGCGACTGGTTCACCACGCCGCCTGAACCGAAGTGAGCCAGCCGCGGATCGCCGCGGCCTGCGTCCTGGCGGCGGTCGTGCTTGCGGGCGCGATCGCTGCAGTGGTCTCCTCGGGTGAGGGTGAAGCCGACGGCGCCCGGGTGAGCTGGCAGGGTTCTCCGGCCGTCGTGCCGGCCCCGGGTCTGCCCAGCGACGGCATCGTAACCGGGCGCATCCGCAACGACGCGCCGCGTGAGGTCGACCTCGAGGCACGCGACCTCGTCGTGATCGACGACCGCGGCCGGCGCTGGCGTACCTCGGGCCGCTTCATGCAGGGCTTCGCGCACGGCATCTGGCCCCCCGGCCAGAAGGTCGCCGTCGGCAGCGACGCCGAGCGCGAGCGGATCGGGGAGATCGTCAAGCTCAACCCGGGCGAATCGGCCCCGCTGACCGTCTCGTGGAGCAGGCCGCCCGGCGCCGGGCGGCCCGTGCGGATCGAGCTCGGGGGCCCCACGCTGCCGATACCCGCGAAGCGGCCGCCCGTGTGAGCGCGGCGGCCCGGAAGGCCGCCGCCGACTGCGAGACCAGGGCACTCATGCGGCAAGGTGGGTTGTCAGCTCGACCGGGTTGTGTACGCAGTACACGCCCGGGCGCCGAGATGCGCCGCCGCTACGGGGCGTTCCGCTTCCTCGGTACGCGATCACGGCCTACGCCGCGTGGGCGATCCTTCCAGAACGACGACCGGGATGAGGCCGGCGACCGCCACAGGCCGGCTGGATCGTTCGGGGGATGACGGCCGGCTGCCGGCAGTCGAGCGGGCGGGAGCGCCCTCGCGCATGACCGAGAGCCGCGACCGCGATGAGATGCTCGAGAGAATGGCACGAGGATGCGCACGCCAGGTCTGCAAGATACCCCTAGGGGGTACTGCTACAGTGCTCCGCATGCAACAGACCTATGTCGTACAGGACATGACCTGCGGCCACTGCGTCGGTGCCGTGGAGGAGGAGGTCGGCGCCGTTCCCGGGGTGCACTCCGTCACGGCCGATCTCGACACCAAACGTGTGGCCGTGCAGGGCGAGGGATTCGCCGACGCGGAGGTTCGCGCGGCGATCGCCAAGGCCGGGTACGACGCCGCATGAGCCAGATCGGCCGCCGATCGAGGCCGCAAGCTCGGTCCTCGTGATGTCGAGCTCGCTGCGGATGCGGGGCCACTAGGAGCCCGTGATGGCGCCGCTCACGCTGCTGTTCGTCCTCCTCGCCCTGGTCCTCGGGCTGACCGGCCTGGCCTACGTCGTCGCCTTGGCGCGGCACCCCGTCGAGGTGCGTCACGCGGGCGAGGCCCCGAGCTGGCCGCGCTTTCACGTCCGCTACTACCTGATCGCGGTGCTCTTCCTGGCCTTCGACATGGAGATGGCCTACATGTATCCCTGGGCTGTCGTCTTCCGCGAACTGGGGATCTTCGCGTTCGCTGAGATCGGGTTCTTCCTCGCGGTGCTCGGCCTGGGAATCGCCTACGCGTGGCGCGAAGGGGCGCTCGAATGGTCGTGACCGAGCCTGCGCTGATTCTCCCCGACGAGCAGTCGTGGGCGCTGTGGGGCCCGGACGCGGCAGAGCTTGGACTGCACGCCGACCAGGGCCCAGCCGGTCGTCTGCGACGCGCCCTCGCGCCGCGGCCGTTTCCCGGCGGACTGGGCGATGCGAGCGAGGAACTGCTCGCGGGGCTCGCCGCCGGCGCCCGTGTTGCGCGGCTGCCGGGCCCGGCAGGGGAGCTCGTTGCTCGCGCGAGCGGCGACCGGGACGGGGAGCCCGGCGGCGAGGAAGGCCCGGACGCCGAGCACGGGGGGGACGACGAACCCGACGGAGACGAGGAGCACGACATGATGGCGATCGTCGGCGAGCCGTCGGCCGACGGGCTCGTGATGGAGGACCTCGAGCTGACCCACGGGCCGTTCGGGACCGGGCTGCCCGGTGGGCTCGAGCTCGGCGTCTGCCTCGACGGCGACGTGGTCGCGAGCTGCCGGGTACGCGCGCGGCTGCGCAACGGGGGTTCCCCCGAGGATCGCCAGGCGGGCACGGTTGCGCCCGATCTCCTGGCCCCCGCCGCCTGGCGCGCGGCAATCGACCGCGCGCGAGGGCGGCCCGTGGACCTGCGCGAGGTGGAGCGGGAGCGTGCGCTCAGCCACGTCGCCTGGTTGCGCGCCCTCGGGCGCGTGCTCGGCGACGAGCGCCTCGCCGCTGCCGCAGGCGCGGCGGTCGGCGCGTTGCGCGCCAGGGCGGCGGAGGCCGAGGAGCGGGTCGCCGCACTCGAGCCGCTCGTCTTGCGCCGGACCCTGGGCGCCCGCTTGGGCGGGCGCGGCGTGCTCGACGCCGCGGCGGTCGAGGCGCATGGCTTGCGCGGGCCGATCGCCCGCGCGGCGGGAATCGCCGCGGACGACCGCACGGAGCATCCCGCCTATCGCGCCCTCGGCTTCGCGCCGCGGACCGCAGAGGACGGGGACGTGCTGGCCCGCGCCCGTCTGCGGCTCGCCGAGGCGCTCGACGCGCTGAGCCTGGCCGACCGACTGCCGGCGACCTTCACCGACGCGCCCCATCCGCCCGACGCGCCCCGCGCGCCCGACGCGCCCCGCCGGCCCGACGCGCCCCGCGCCCCCCGCCCGCCCGACGCGCCCGACGCGGTGCTCGCCCCGAACGGCGTCGAGGGGCCGCGCGGCCCGCTGCTCGCCGCGCGCCTGCCTGCCGGCTGGGTTCTCGCCGCACGCGGAGCCGAGGAGGCGCGCCGCGCTGGCGGCGAGCTCGTCGTCGGTCTCGAATGGGGCGCCGCCCTCGTCGTTCTCTGCTCGCTCGACCTCTCGCCCTGGTGGGTCGGCCCGCCCACGTCCGCGTTCGGCGTCGCGGCCGGAGGGCACGACGGTGACTGACTGGACCCCCGTGGCGATCGTCGCGGTGGCCCTCGTCGGCGCGCTCGGCACCGCCGTGATCGAGCAGGCGCTCCTCCTCGGTGTGGTCCGCCCCCGGCTGCTGCTGCGCGACGGCCTGGCGACGCTGCGCCAGCCGCTCAGCCGGCCCGAGCAGCGGGACGCCACGCTGTTCCACGGGGCGCCGGTCCTGCTCGTGTTGAGCGCCGTCGTCGCGCTCGCCTTCGTGCCCTGGACCCCGGACTTCCGCGGCATCGACCTGACGACCGGCGCGATCGCCGTGCCCGCTGCTCTGGCCTACGTGACCCCGGCGGTCTTCATGGCCGGCTGGGGGGCGGGTCGGCCGCTCGCGGTGGTGGGCGGCTTCCGCTGGATCGCGCTGATGCTCGCCTACGCGATGCCGATCGCGATGGTCGTCACCGCCGTCGCCGCCCCGGCCGGGTCGCTGCGGCCGAGCGACATCGTCGAGGTTCAGCACGCGGTGCCGATGGCCCTGGTGCAGCCGCTGGCGCTCGCGCTGTGGCTCCCCGCCGCGCTGGCGGTCTGCTTCCTGCCGCCCTTCGACCTCCCGCAGGCCGGCTCGGAGCTCGGCGGCGGGGCGTTCGCCGAGTACCGGGGTCTCGACGCCGCGCTGGTCTGGCTGGCCCAGCGGATCCTCCTCGTCGCGATGGCCGCGATGACCGTGGTGCTGTTCGGGGCGGGCTGGCATGGGCCGCTGCTGCCGCCCGCGGTCTGGATGGTCGCCAAGACCGCCGCGGTGGTCGCGCTGGCGCTGTGGGTGGGACGACGTGTACCCCGTGTCGAGATCGACCGTCTCCTGCCGCTGGCCTGGAAGGTCGCGAACCCACTCGCCCTCGTGGCGATCGTCCACGCCGGCCTCGTGACCCTGATCTTCTACCGGTGAGCCCGCTCACCACCGCCCTCGTCTTCTGGCCCGCAGCACTAGTGATGCTGTGGACGGGCCTGCAGGTGTTCCGCACGAGCTCGATGGCGCGCGCGGGGCTCCTGCTGCTCGCCTCGCTCGCGCTCGAGGGGCTCGTGTTCCTCGCGCTGGCCAGCGAGTTCCTGGGGGTCCTGATGCTGCTGATGATGAGCGGCGAGATGGTCACGATGACCTTCTTCATGGTCATGTTCATGCCCGACCCGGGCGGCCTGATGGGGATGGACATGACCCACGACAAGCGCCGCTCGGCCGGCGTCGCCGCCGCCGCCGGCCTGGCGCTGGCGGCGGCGGCGGTGGCCACCGACTGGCCCGCCCGCGTGCTCGGCAACGACGCGCCGGACGTGCGGGCGATCGGCTTCGAGGTGATGGGCCGCTCGATGCTGAGCTTCCTCTTCGCGGCCACGACGATCCTCTTCACGATGATCGGCGGGGTGCTGCTGGCCAAGCACGGCGGCCGGCTCGGCTTGCCCGCCCCGGGTGGGGAGGAGCGATGATCAGCCTGCCGGTCGTGCTCGCCTTCGCGGCGGTGATGTTCGGCGTCGGGCTCTACGGCGCCCTGGGCCAGACGAACACGATCATGGTGATGATGGGCGTCGAGCTGATGCTTGGCGCGGCGATGCTGAACGTCGTCGGCTTCCTGCGCTTCAGCGCCCCGGCCGCCACGAGCGGGGCGTTCTTCGTGCTGATCCTGATGACGCTGATGGCCGTCGAGGCGGCGATCGGCTTCGGGCTGGTCGTCAGTGCGTTTCGCACGTCGCGGACGGCGGAGATCGACGACCTGACCGAGCTCGAGGGCTGATGGCGGCGCTGCTCTGGCTCGCCGTTGGGTTGCCCGCGGCCGGCGCACTCGCCGTGCGCCTGGCCCCCCGCCCGGGGGCGGTGGCCGCCGTCGCGGCGCTCGTGGCCGCGCTCCCGGCTTGGGCCCTGCTCGTGCTGGCCGCGGGCGGCGAGCGGACGGTGAGCGGGATGCGGTGGATACCCGCCGCCGAGCTCCGGGTCGGGCTGCGGCTCGACCCGCTCTCGGCCGCGATGAGCGCGACGGTCGCGAGCGTCGGCGCGCTTGTCCTGCTCTACGCCGCGGGCTACTTCACGCAGGAGCCGCGGCGGGCCTCCGCGCTGGCCGGCCTGCTCGGCTTCCTCGCGGCCATGCAGGGGCTCGTCCTGGCTGACGGGTACCTGCCGCTGCTCTTCTGCTGGGAGCTCGTCGGCGCCGCGAGCGCCCGGTTGATCGCCTTCTCGCGGACCGACGCGGGCGATCGCGGCGCGGTGCGGGCGTTCGTCGTCACCCGCTCGGCGGACGCCGGCTTCTACGTCGCACTGCTCGCCCTGCTGGCCGCGACGGGCACGCTCGCCTTCGCCGACGCGCGGCCCGCCGGAGGGCTCGGAGCGCTGGTCGCGCTGGGCCTCATCCTCGCCGCCGCGGGCAAGAGCGCGCAGGTCCCGCTGCAGGGCTGGCTCGGCGGGGCGATGGCCGGGCCGACGCCGGTCAGCGCGCTGCTGCACTCGGCAACGATGGTCGCGGCGGGCGTCTACCTGCTGATGCGCTCGGCGCCGCTCTTGGCCGGCTGGCCGCTGGTCGTCGTCGGGTGGCTCGGCGCGGTCACCGCGGTCGTCGGGGCCCTGATCGCCCTCACGCAGTCCGACCTCAAGCGGGTGCTCGCGGGCTCGACCTCCAGCCACCTCGGGCTCATGCTGCTCGGCCTCGCCGCCGGCGGGCCGGCGGTCGCGCTCTTCCACCTGGTCGCCCACGCGGCCGGCAAGTCGGGGCTCTTCCTCGCCGCCGGGCTCTTCCAGCACGCCCGGGGGACGACCGACCTCGAGGGGCTCCGCGGCGCGGGCCGGGAGGATCCGCGGGGCTTCGCGCTGTTCGCGGTCTGCGGGGCGAGCATCGCCGCGGTGCCGCCGCTGGCGGTCTTCTGGAGCAAGGACCACGTCGTCGCCGCGGCGGAGGTGCGCGCGGCCTGGTTCGTGCTGGCGCTCCTGGCGGCGGCGGGAGCGGCCGCCTACGTGCTGCGCGTGGCGCTCGTGCTCGGTGCCCGGACCGAGCCGGCGGGGCCGAGGTGGGAGCTTCGGGGAGCTGCGGCCGCCGTCGCCGGCCGGGGCCCGATGCTCGCCGGGCTGGCTCTCGCGGCGCTCGCCAGCGTGGGGGCGGGAGCGCTCGGCGGGCCGCTCGAGCGGCTGCTGGAACGCCCGCCGCTGCCGGCCTCGACCCTGTCCCTCGCGCTCTCCCTGGTCGCCGTGACGGTGGGTGGGCTGGCCGTGCTCGCGCGCTCGGCCGCAGGGCTGTCGGACCTGGCCGGGCGGCTCGCGACCGGGGCGCGCGCGGCGAGCGCCCGGGCGGACAGGATCGTGGTGCTTCCCGCGCTCGTCGCCCCCGGGCTCGCCGCCAGACTCGATCGGGCCGAGCGGTCCGGGCTCGACCTGCTCGTGGACGGGGCGGGCGCCGGCGTCCGCCTCCTCGCCCGTGCCTCCGACGTCGCCGAGCGCCGTGGCCTCGATGCCGCCGTGGACGCAGGGGGCCGGGCGGGTCTGCGCGTGGGCCTGATGTCCGATGGGCTCGAGCGGCGGGGCATCGACGCGTTCGTCGACGGCCTCGCCGTGCGGATCGGCCGGACCGGAGGGCGCGCGCGGCGCCTGCAGTCCGGGCGCCTCCACGAGTACCTTCGCGACGCGATCCTCGGCGCCGCCGCGCTGGCCGTCCTCCTGCTCCTGACCGCGATCCTCTGATGCCCTGGCTCACCCTCTCCGTCGTCCTCCCGCTGGTCGCCGCCGCGCTGACCCCGCTGCTGCCCGCCCGCTCCGGCCCCGCCCCGCAGCGCCTGGCGCTTGCGGCGACCGGCCTGGCCGGCGTCTGCGTGGCCGCCACGTGGGTCCGCTTCGATCCCGGCCAGGGCATGCAGCTGGTCGAGAAGGCGACGTGGATCCCGAGCCTCGATGTGGCCTGGCGGCTCGGGGTCGACGGCATGGCGCTCGTGCTCGCCGCGCTGACCGTGGTGCTCTTCGCGGTCTCGATCGTGCACGGCCTCGGGCCGAGGCCGATGTCTCGCGCCGCGGCCGGCCTGGTGCTGCTGCTGGAGGCCTCGTGCCTGGCGTTCTTCCTGGCCGAGGACTTCTTCCTGTTCTACATCGCCTTCGACGTGACGCTCGTGGCGATGTACTTCCTGATCGCCCTGTGGGGCGGGGAGCAGCGCCGCTACGCCGCGCTGAAGTTCTTCCTCTACACGCTGATCGGCTCGCTGCCGGTGCTACTGGGGATCATCGCCCTCTACCTGGCCTCCGACCCCGGCACCTTCGACATGATCCGCCTGGCTCGCGAGCAGCCGATCGCCGGCAGCGGCCTCGGCGCCTCGCTGGCCTTCCTCGCCTTCTTCGTCGGCTTCGCGATCAAGACCCCGATCGCGCCCTTCCACACGTGGCTGCCCGCCGCCCACGTCGAGGCGCCGACCTCGGGCAGCGTCCTGCTGGCCGGCGTGCTGCTCAAGCTCGGGACCTACGGGTTGATCCGGGTCAACCTGCAGATGCTCCCGGAGGCGTTCGAGCAGTTCGCGCTGCCCGTCGCCCTGCTCGGGCTGTTCTCCGCGCTGTACGGCAGCCTCGTCGCGCTCGCGCAGACCGACCTCAAGCGGTTGATCGCCTACACGTCGGTCAACCACATGGGCTACGTGGTCATCGGCGTGGCTGCCGCGGCGGCGAGCGGGGTGAGCGCCCGCGGCAGAGAGCTCGCGATCGACGGGGCCGTGCTCCAGATGGTCGCCCACGGCGTCGTGACCGGAGCCCTCTTCCTCCTGGCGGGCATGCTCGCCGAGAAGGCCGGCACCCGTGACCTGCGGGAGCTCGGTGGGCTCTTCCGGCCCCTGCCGCTCTTCGGCGCGGTGACCGCGTTGCTGTTCTTCGCTTCGCTCGGCCTTCCTGGCCTGGCCCAGTTCCCAGCCGAGCTGCAGCTCTTCCTCGGCGCCTTCGACGCCTTCCCGGCCGTCGGCGCGCTGGCGGTGACGGGCATCGTGATCACCGCCGGGCTCTTCCTGCTCGCCCTCCAGCGCGCGTTCATGGGTCAGACCCCGGCACGCCTGCACGGACTGAGCGACCTGACCCGGCGCGAGTGGCTGACGCTCGCGCCGCTGCTCCTGCTGACGGTCGGGCTCGGGATCTACCCGCGCCTGGCGCTCGACGCGATCCACTCCGCGGCCTGGCTCCTGTGAGCGGCAACGGCGGCACCCTCGAGCAGGCCAAGGCGACTGAGGACATGATGCTGCGCGAGCTCGCGTGGCTCTGGCCGATCGGCGTGCTGGCGATCGGGGCGATCCTTGCCGTCGCCCTAGCGATGGTGCTGCCGCGAGAGCGCCAGCGACTCGTCGGGGCCTGGGTGGCAGGCGCGCACCTGACCTGCGCAACGCTGGCCGCGGCGGTCTGGCTGGACCGCGGCTTCCGCTCGACGATGTCCGGCACCGTCCAGGTCGACGGACTGTCGCTCGCCCTGGCCGGCATCGTCGGCGTGGCCGGAGCGGCCTGCGTCGCGCTCGCTGCGCCCGCTCTACAGGGCACCGACCGGCAGGGCGAGTTCTACGCGGTCCTCACCTTCGCCTCGCTCTGCTGCGTGCTGCTCGGCAGCGCCGCCGACGCCGCGCTACTGGCCCTGGCCATCGCCGCGCTCGGCCTCGCGACGTTCGTCCTCACCGGCTACCGGCGCGGCTCGACCCGCGCCAACGAGGCCTCGATCAAGTTCTACGTCTTCGGGACCGTCAGCGGCGCGGTCATGGTCTACGGCCTGAGCTGGTGGTTCGGCCTGGCGGGCACGACCTCGCTGCGCACGATCGGCGTCGCGCTGCAGGACGCGCCCTCCGGCATGGTTGCGGTCTCGACGGCGCTCGTGCTCGTCGGGCTCTTCTACAAGGCGGCCGTCGTCCCGTTTCACTTCTGGACCCCCGACGCCTACGACGGCGCCCCGCTCGCGGTCGCCGCCTACCTGTCCGTGCTGCCCAAGCTTGCGGGCCTCGTTGCGCTCGCCCGGGTCCTCACCCTTGCCCTGCCCGGGGACCTCGCGGGCTGGAGCACCGTCGTCGCGCTGGCCGCCGCGCTGACCATGAGCCTGGGGAACCTCGCCGCGCTGCGCCAGCACAGCGCCGTGCGGCTGCTCGCCTACTCCTCGATCGCCCAATCCGGCTACCTGCTCATGGCCGTCGCCGCCCTCGAGCGCTCGGAGCGCGCGCTCCCTGCGCTCGTCTACTACGCGATCGCTTACGCGGTCGCGAACCTCGCCGCCTTCGCGGTCGTGATCGCCGTGCAGCGCGAGCGCGGTTCGGTCGACCTCTCCGCCTTCGCCGGGCTCGGCCGGCGCCATCCGTGGCAGGCCGCCGCGCTCGGGCTGAGCCTGCTTTCCCTCGTCGGCATCCCGCCGGTCACCGGGTTCGTCGGCAAGCTCGAGCTCTTCGCGGCCTCGATCGACGCCGGCCAGAGCTGGCTCGCGGTCGTCGCGGTCGTCAACACCGTCGTCTCGCTCTTCTACTACCTGCGCCTGCTCGCCCCCGCCGTGCTCGAGCCTTCAGCCGCCGCGCCGTCCAGCCTGACTCGGAGTCGGGACGCACGCGGCGCGCTTCGCGTCGCGCTCGTGAGCGCCGCGGTCGCCGTGCTCGCCTTCGGCGTTGCCGCGCAGCCCCTGCTCGCCTTGGCAGAACACGCAGCGATGCTCGTCTGAGGTCGAGTTGATCGAGGGGGCGCTGGCTCGAGCGATGGCCGGAGAAGACCAGCCGTTGTCCTGATATCGCGACAGCATGTGCTCATACCGCTGTGTCTTGATATCAGGACACAGCACCACTTAGGTGCTATTGTCTCGATATCCAAGCAGCAGGGGACAATTCGCCGCCGGCCTCGCAGGTGTGGCAGATCCGAACCGGCGAGGACCTCGGCCGCGCCATGGCAGGAGTGCGCGAAGCTCGCAACCTGACCCAGGAGCAGCTTGCCGAGCTGGTCGGGATCAACCGCGCGTACCTCGCCGCGATCGAAGCCGGAGCGTCGGTCCAGATGCTCGTGCGGACGTTGAGAGCCCTTCGGCGGATGGGCGCCGAGGTCACGATCACGATCACCGTCGCGCCCGAGCCAGACCCGGATGACTGAGTCACTCGAGGTCTGGCTCGAGGAGGTGCACGTGGCCGACCTCGAGCCGCACCGCAGCGGCCTGCGCTGTCGATACACCGAAGAAGCCCACGACCGTTGGCCCCAGAACAGCCCCGTGATCTCCTGCTCACTCCCTCTGAGCCGGCGCGCGCAGACCGCCGAGGTCTTCCTCCGTGGCTTGCTGCCAGAAGGGCAGGCGCTCAGCGCACTGGCGGCCAGAGCCGAGGTCGCGGTCACCGACACGTTCGCCCTGCTGGCTCGCTACGGACGGGACATAGCCGGCGCGCTGGTCATCTCCGAGGGAGTGCCACGACCAGAGCACTTCGGCGTCGCGCGCTACTCCACGGAGACGCTGGCCAACGAGGTCGCCGGGCTCGACCTCAATCCGCTCGGGGTCCACGACGACAGCGAGCTGTCGATTGCCGGCCTGCAGAACAAGATGCTGTTGGTGCGGTTGGAGGGCGGGGGGTGGGGGCGGCCGTTGAACGGCCGCCCGTCGACGCACATCCTCAAAGTGGACAGTCGGAGCCACCCGGGTTTGGTCCGCGCGGAAGCCCATTGCCTGTCACTTGCCCACGCCCTCGGGCTGACGACGATCGAGCCCGAGCTCGCAACCTTCGGGAACGAGGACTGCTTGATCGTCTCCCGCTTCGACCGCGCCGCGAGCGGCGACGCTCTGCGGCGCGTTCATCAGGAGGATCTCTGCCAGGCCACCCGGCGCGATCCGCAGGCCAACAACGGCAGGGGGAAGTACCAATCGGGAGGGGGCGGCGGGCCATCGTTCGCGGACGCTGCCCGCCTGCTGGACGCATACGCAGAGGATCCGAGTGCCGAGCTCGCGCGCCTCCTGGCGGTGGCGACCTACACCATGGCGATCGGCAACGCAGACGCTCACGGCAAGAACCTCGCGCTGCTTCACGGCCAGCCGGGGCGGGTGGTGCTCGCGCCTCTGTACGACACCGTTGCGACCATCCTGTGGCCGAAGCTCCGGCGGGAAGCCGCGATGGCGACCAACGGTCGCTTCTCGCTGCTGTCGTGCGACAGGGTGGACCTCGTCGAGGAGGGGATCAGCTGGGCTCTGGGACGATCCGCGGCCGGCGCCGTTGTCACGCGAACGCTGGAGCAGATGATGGACGCGCTCGATCACGACGTCATCCCACCCGGCCGCCTGCACGAGGTCGTGCGCCAGCGTGTCGAGGCCCTGCTTGGCGGAGCCGTTCCCGGCGCACCGGCTTCGTAGGGGCGGTCCGCGCGATCCGGGCGGTCGACGCCTCAGCGACGCAACGGCGTTCGCTGGCGCCCCGCCTCGTCGAAGTTCTCCGGCGCGAGCCACGCCTCGAACGCACCGCGCACCGTGGGCCATTCGCGATCGAGGATCGAGAACCACGCGGTGTCGCGGTTGCGACCCTTGACGATCATGTGCTGGCGGAAGGTCCCCTCGGGGGTGAACCCGAAGCGCACGGCCGCTCGCCGCGAGCGGACGTTCGCCGCGTTGCACTTCCACTCGACGCGGCGGTAGCCGAGCACGTCGAACGCCTCGCGCAGGAGCAGGTAGATCGCCTCGGTGGCCTGCGGCGTGCGCTGCAGCTGGTGCCCGAACCAGATGTGGCCGATCTCGATGCTGCCGTGCGCGGGCTCGATGCGCAGGTAGGACGCCACCCCGGCGGCGCGCCGGGCAGCAGTGTCCACGATCGCGAAGAACAGCGGGTCGGAAGTGCCCTCCTGCGCGGCGGCCCAGGCGCGCAGCGACCCCTCCTCGGCAAACGGCTCGTTGGGGAGGAAGCGCCACAGCTCGGGATCCGCCCCCGGCCCGTGCGCGCTGGCGTAGAGCTCAGCGGCATGGGTCCGCGCCCTCAGCGGTTCAAGCCGGACGCGGTCGCCGACGATCGGTCCGGCGATCGGTACGCGCGCCGGCGTCCAGTCGACGAAATCGACGTCCGCCGTCTCGTTCTCGGTCATGCACAGCAGCGTCGCAGACGGCGGGCGGCAGACTCGAACGCCCGGGCCCGACGGTCACCCGCTTGCTCGTGCTCAGCCCCGCCCGCGTATGTGCCATGAACGACCGCCCGCCGCCCCCCGCCTTCGTGCTGGTCGTCCAGAGCGCGGCGGCCGACGCCTCAGCTCGGCTCCGCGCCCTCCATGGCAGGGTCGCCGGCGACGGCGCCCTCTCCTGCCAGCGGCTCGGGCCCAGGAGGGTTGACGGCCGGATGGGTCCCCAGGAACGAGCCGGCGACGCCTGCCCCGATGGCCGCCAGGGCGATCGCCGAGCCGTTGAGGTCGGGGAACCGCTTCGCGTCAACCGACAGCGGCCCCGGGCCGGCTTCGGCAAGCGCCGCCATCGCCGCGATGAGCACCGCGTTGTACTCCCAGCCGCCGTTGGTCACCCATGGCCCGGCGGCCCCGTGCACCTTGCGGATGGCGGTGGTCATGGTGCCGGTGACCATCGCCGCGGCCACCGGCGTGCCGAGCCCGAGGACCAGCAGGGCTCCGGCGGCCGTCTCGCTGACGCCGGCGGCCGTGGCGTGCCTGCGGCCGGGCCGTAGCCCGATGCTCTCGAAGAAGCCGCTGGTTCCCTCGAGGCCGTGGCCGCCGAACCAACCGAGGAGCTTCTGGGTCCCGTGCCCGACGAACAGGGGTCCGACGAGCCAGCGAACAAGCAGTGATCCGACCTTCATGGGTGCCTCCGGGCGTTGGGGATGGGGGACCTACGGTTGCCCATGCAACCACACTGCTCGGGGTGCTTGCCCACGGGCCGTCCTGCCGCCGTTTGCGGAAACGGCCCTACGGGCGCTCGCGTAGCACCGGGCGGGTCGCGCGGATGACCGCCGGCAGCAGGCGGGCGCCCATCACCCGACCGCGACCGAGCTCCGCGATCAAGATCCCGGTCGTCGCCGTGGCGCGGGTGCCCGCCCCGAAGACGAAGTTGCCGAGGCTGGGAGCGACCAGCCGCCCGGCGGGGCGGCGGACGGGCTGCAGGACGTGGGGGTGGGCGCCGATCACGGCGGTCGCTCCAGCCCTCAGCGCGACCTGAGCCAAGGCGCGCTCGCGAGCGGCCTCGCGCGGCGCAAGCTCCAACCCCCAGTGGAACGTCGCAACAACGACGTCGGCGCTGCGCCGCGCCCGCCGGACCGACTGCCGGACACGGTCGGCGAAGCCCCACGCCGTCCCGGGGTTGCCCCCGACCGCGCGGAACTCGAAAGGCAAGGTGGTCGAGAAGCCGACGAAGGCGACCCGCAGGCCGAGCCTCTGGACGACGCGCGGCCGGTAGGCGGCGGCCTCGGTCGTGCCCGCACCCACCGGCGTCATCCCGACCGACCGGACAGCACGCAGGGTGTCCAGCAAACCGCGATCGCCGAAGTCGCCCGTGTGGTTGTTGGCGAGGTTGACCACGTCGATCCCCGCTTGGGCGCGCATCGCGCGCAGCGCCTCCGGCCGCCCGCGGAAGACGTACTGCTTGGCCTGGGCGCGACCCCGGCGGGTGACGGCACACTCCAGGTTCGCGAGGCTCAAGTCCGCCCGCCGCAGGGTGGCGCCGACGCTCGCCCACGGGTACCCATAGCCGAAGCGTGCCATCAGGTCCCCGGGGCGGTCGCCGAGGTTGACATCACCGACGGCCGCGAGGGTCAACGCGCGCACGCGAATGCGGCGAACGCCGCTCACGGAGCCGTCGGCGCCGCGGGCCCGCAGCCGCAGGAGCCCCGCTCGGCCGGGTGCGCGCACGCGCAGCACCGCTTCCGGGCCCGCGGCGGCAACGCCGACCGAACGCCACACGGTCCCGCGGAGCGCCTGCGCGCGGACGGGGAACGGGAGCCCGGCAGAGGTGGCGCGGATCGTCCCGCCGATCGCGACGACAGCCGGGGTGCGCAGCGTTCCCGCCAGTGGCGTCGCCGGTGCCCCTGCTGCCGGGCCGGGCGCGGGCGCCGTCTGAGCAACGACGCGCGCGGGAAGCACGCAGGCCAGGCCGAGCAGGCACAGCACAGCGGCCGGCAGACATCGCGAGCGCGCGAGGTACCCCGTCGTCACGACGTTGTGCGCGGCTGCCGCGGGGTCATCGTGCTCACGCTAGGAGCCATCGCTCGAAGAGCAGGCGCCGCCGGCGAGAACGCACCGAACGATCTCCGCAAACGGCGCTAGCTTGACCGGATCGTGTGGCGCGAACGCGCCCTGTCTGCCCCGGGGAGAAGACCTTGTTCCGACGTACGCCGCTGGTCCTGCTCGTGCTCATGGCCTCCTTCGGGGGCGTGGCCACGTCGGCTTCGGCAGCGGGCATCCCGGGCCGCTACATCGTCGTCCTGAAGGACACGGCCGATTCGCCCGACGCCGTCGCGCGGTCGCACCGGGACCGTTTCGGGGCTGAGCCGCGCCACGTGTACCGCAACGCGCTCAAGGGCTACTCGGCGACGATCCCGGCCGCACGGGTGGACGACATCCGCAACGACCCTCGCGTCCTCTCGGTGACGCAGGACCGAGAGGTCCAGGCCATCGCGACGGCGGCGTTGACCCCCGGCGACTCGATCCCGACCGGCGTCCTGCGCGAGGGCGCGGCAGAGGGCTCGACGGTGGCCGCTGCGGCGAGTGCCCCAGTCGCGGTCGTCGACACCGGGATCGACCTGACTCACCCCGACCTCAACGTGCGCCCCGGCACCAACTGCGTCACCCCCGGTGCCGCGCCCAGCGACGACAACGGCCATGGCAGCCACGTCGCGGGCAGCATCGCGGCGCGTAACGACGGCGCAGGCGTCGTCGGCGCCGCCCCGGGCACGCCGGTCTACGCCGTCAAGGTGCTCAACGCGCAGGGCAGCGGCTCGTCCTCGCAGGTCATCTGCGGGATCGACTGGGTCGCGGGGCAGGGTGCCGCAAGCGGGGTCCGCGTGGCCAACATGTCCCTGGGCGGTACCGGCACGCCGCTGGAGCCGTGTGGCCCGACCATGACCGATCCCGAGCACCGCGCCATCTGCAACGCGACCGCCGCCGGAGTGACCTTCGTCGTCGCCGCCGGCAACAGCGGCCGCGCGTTCGACGCGGCGGCGCAGCCGGACACGCCCGCGGCCTACCCCGAGGTTCTCACCGTCTCGGCGGTGTCCGACAGCGACGGGCAGCCGGGCGCCACCGGCGGCGCGCCGGCGTGCCGCACCACCGAGGCCGACGACCGCTACGCGTCGTTCTCGAACTGGGCCACCACGTCGGCCGCGGCCGCGCACACGATCGCGGGGCCCGGCGTCTGCATCCGCTCCACCTGGATGAACGGCGGCTACAACACGATCTCGGGCACGAGCATGGCGAGCCCGAACGTCGCCGGCGCCGTCGCGACGTGCCTGGACGCCGATCCGGCCCTCGCCTCGAGCTGCGCGAACAAGGCACCCGCCGAGGTCATCGCGCAGATGCGCACCAACGCGCAGGCGCGCGCCACGACCGCCAACGGCTTCAGCGGCGATCCGCTGCGGCCGGTCTCCGGTCGCTTCTACGGCTACCTCGCCTGGGGTGGCGTAAGCGGCGCGGGCGGTTCGCCCGCGCCGGCCCCCGCTCCCGCCCCGGCGCCCGCCTTCACGCTGAATGCCACACCGTCCTCGGTCAGCGACGCGCGCGGCGGGGCTGCGGCGACGACGACCATCGTGGTGGCGGCCAGTAACGGGTTCAACGGCTCGGTGGCGCTGACGGCGAACTGCTCGGCGAAGGTGACCTGCACGTTCTCTCCGAGCTCGACGACGACGCAGTCGACCCTGTCGATCGCTGCGGCGAAGACGGCGAGAACCGGCACGTACACGGTCACGGTCACGGGAACCTCAGGCGGGATCACGCGCACGACGCCGGTCACCCTCACCGTCAGGTGATGGGGGTCGACTGCTCGGTCAGCTCCGAGGTCAGTCGAAGCCGCACGTGCCGACCGGCGTGCGCGCGTGCCAGACGGGGTATCACTCACGCGATGTCGCGCTTGCCCCTGCTCATCTCGAGCCTCCTGCTGGCCTGGTTCGCGGTCCTGGCCCCCGCTCAGGCGGCGCCGGTGATCGGCATCGGCGACCAGAACGCGCCGATGTTCTCGAGCCCGTTCTTCCAGCAGCTCGACGTGCAGGTGTCGCGGATCATCGTCTCCTATGACGCCGTGATGCTCGGCACCCCGGAGGTCAACGCCGTCGACGCCTGGATGGCCGCGGCGCGGCGCGCCGGGGTGAAGCCGCTGGTGGCGCTCAACGCGTCGCGCGGCTGCTTCGACGGGGTGGGCGTCGTCAAGAGCTCCGCGTGCCGTCTGCCGAGCGTCAAGCGTTACCGCCGGGCGTTTCGGGCGTTTCGTACCCGGTACCCCGACGTGGCCGACGTCTCGCCGTGGAACGAGGCCAACCACCGCTCACAGCCGACCGACCTGCGTCCCGACCGCGCGGCGGACTTCTACCGCGTGGCCCGCGCGGACTGTCGCGGTTGCAAGATCGTGGCCGCCGACATCCTCGACGAGCCGGGGATGGTCAAGTGGATGAAGGGCTTCCGCGCCGCGCTGCGCCGGGCCGGAACCCCGACGCCGCGGTTGTGGGGGCTGCACAACTACCAGGACGTCAACAACGGGACCACGAGCGGGACGCGCCGGATGCTGCGGATCGTCCCCGGGACGATCTGGGTGACCGAGACCGGCGGCATCGTCAACCTCGGCAAGCACCGCCCGTTCAGCCCGACGCGGGCGGCGAAGGCGACAGCGTTCATGTTCGCGCTCGCCAAGTCGTCGTCGCGCATCAAGCGGCTCTACATCTACAACTGGACCGGCGCCCCCCGCCAGGCCCGCTTCGACGCGGGACTGGTCGACCCCCGCGGCAAGCCGCGCCCCGCGTTCTACGTCGTCAAGAAGGTGTTGAGGCGCAGGGGCGGCAACCCGAAGCCGGCTGAGGCGACCCCCGCACCCCCGCCGCCGGCCCCGCAGCCTCCTCCTCCGCCGCCGCCCTCGTCGGGCGATGCCCCCGCCCAGCCCCCGCCGCCCCCGCCGGCGTGCTCGGGGATGCTCGTGGCGGGCGTCTGCGTGCCCTGATCCGGCCCCGCCGGGGCGGGGGGTCTTGGGCCCGGCTGCCGCCGTGGTCGTGATCCATTCCGCGCCCGCGGGCGAAGTGTTCCCTGACAGCCTGTCCAACGAGGGGGCGCACATGCCGGACGTACTGGCGATCGAGCACATCGATCGAGACGGAGCGGTGGCCGAAGCTACCGCTGAACTGCAGACGACCCGCTCCGGGCTCCTGCGTCGCCTGGGCCTTGTGGCCGGCGGCGGCCTGGTGGCCGGGATCCTCCCGATGGCGCTCTCCCGTGCTCAGTCGGGCACGTCGAAGAACGACGTGAAGATCCTCAACTACGCGCTGACGCTCGAGTACCTGGAGTCGGCCTTCTACAACGAGGCGCTGGCCAAGGGCAAGCTCTCCGGCTCGATCCAGAAGTTCGCCACGGTCGTCGCGGCGCACGAGAACACGCACGTCACCGCGCTGCAGAAGGCGCTGGGCTCCGCCGCCGGGAAGAAGCCGAGCTTCGACTTCAAGGGGACCACGGGCTCGCAGAAGATGTTCCTGAGCACGTCCAAGACGCTCGAGGACACCGGCGTCTCTGCCTACCAGGGCCAGGCGGACAAGATCGACGCCTCGGCGATCCTCGCCACCGCGGGTTCGATCCTGGCCGTCGAAGCGCGCCACGCCGCCTGGGTTCGCGACCTGATCGGCGCCGGCAAGGAGCTCAAGCCGGCTCCCGACGCGTTCAACAAGCCCCTGTCCATGAAGGAAGTCCTTGCCGCCGTCGGCGACACCGGCTTCATCAAGTCCTGACCATCGAAAGAGAACGGAGAACACCCATGTCCAAGGACATCCCGATGGTCGACGTCAGCCACCTCGAGGTCTTCGACGCCGATGGCGCCCTGGCCGAAGCCGCTCACCGCGTCAACCACCTCAACCGCAGAGGCTTCCTGCGCGGTGCCGGAGCCGCGGCGGGTGGTGCCCTGCTGTTCGGGGCGATTCCAAGCGCGGCGTTCGGTGCCACGCCCAAGGGTGATGTGGCGATCCTCAACTTCGCCCTCACGCTGGAGTACCTCGAGTCCTCCTTCTACAAGGAGGCCAACGAGAAGGGCGCGCTCAGCGGGGAGACCCAGCGCTTCTCGACGCTGGTTCAGGAGCACGAGGACGCGCACGTGGCCGCCCTCAAGAAGGCCCTCGGTAGCGCCGCGGGCAAGGAGCCGAGCTTCGACTTCAAGGGGACCACGTCGGCGCAGGGCCCCTTCACCTCCACGGCGATCGTCCTCGAGGACACCGGCGTGAAGGCCTACCAGGGCCAGGCCCCCAACATCAAGACGCCGGCGATCCTCCGCGCGGCCATCTCGATTCACCCGGTCGAGGCGCGCCACGCGTCATGGATCCGCAACGTCGCGGGCATGCCGCCGGCGCCCGAGGCGTTCAACCCCGCCGCCGACATGGCGACGATCCTCGCCGCCGTTCAGGGCACGGGGTTCATCACCACGGCGTCATCGGCCCCGAGCGGCAGCTCGGTGTCGGGTACCCCGGCGATGACCGGCTAGCACCTCGCCACACCGGGCCGTCGTCGTCTCTGAAGGGGCGGCGACGGCCCGCGTGAGCAGATAACACCGTGCGCACCTCCCCGAAGCTCCGCGTCGCCTCCGGGATCGCCACGGTCCTGGCGATCGCGGTGGTTGGCTTCGTCATCCGCGGCGCGTGGTCAGGCGTCGCGGCGGACACGCCCGGCGGCATTGCGGGCACGACGCAGGTCGCCCCGAGCCCGCAGCGGTTCCGGCTGCGCGCGGCGGGGAACAACGTCATCCCCAAGGGTGCCAGCACGATCGCAACGGCGCGCAAGCGCAGCGTCCGCGTGTACGCCAGAGCCAAGGGGAAGCGCAGCCGGCGCCTGCGCGCGCGCGTCTTCAACGGGCAACGCATCCCGCTGACCTTCCTGGTCGTCGGCCGTCGCAAGGGCTGGGTCCGTGTCAGCCTGCCGACACGGCCCAACCAGAGCCGCGGCTGGCTGCGGCGCACGGCCGTCGACCTGAGCTTCACCCGGTTGCGCATCGAGGTGCGACGCAAGGCGCGGCGCCTTCGGCTGCTCGAGGGCGAGCGCGTCGTCTCCAGCACGCGGATCGCGCTCGGCAAGGCGCTGTCCCCGACGCCGCCGGGGCGCTACTACGTCACCGATGTGATCAAGGCCAAGAACCCGAAGGGTTTCTACGGGCCCTACGCCCTGGGGCTGTCCGCGCACTCGACCGTCTACACGAGCTTCGCCGGGGGCAGTGGCCAGGTCGGCATTCACGGGACCAACCAACCGTCTGCCCTCGGCAAGAGCGTCTCGCACGGTTGCGTCCGGGTGCGCAACGACGTCATCCGTCGCCTCGCGCGGCGCGTCCCCCTGGGGACGCCGGTGGTCATCCGCAGCTGAGGCGCGGATGAGCCCGCGGTTTGGGCACCGTCGGTCCAGGCTCCTGCGTGCGCGCGGCGGGCGTTCGGGTAGGACCCGCGGATGTCCGTGCCGCCGGCCGCCCCCGACCTCGACGCGATCCGGCGCCGGCTCGAGGAACGCCGGGACACCGCACGCGAGCGGGTCGCCCAGCTTGCGAAGCGGCCCGAGCGCGGCAGCGCGCAAGGGTTTGGCAAGCGCATCGGCGATGGCACGACCGAAGCGATCAGCCGCCTGACGGAGATCGGTGTCGGCACGTCGCTCGAGGCGGGGCTGGCCCGCACCGAGCGTGCGCTGGGCAAGCTCGACGAGGGCAGCTACGGGACCTGTGACGGGTGCGGCCAGTCGATTCCCGAAGCGCGGTTGCGGGCAATGCCCGATGCGCTGTTCTGCCTGGCGTGCGCAAGCGCCCAGGGGCGCGTCGGGACCGCAAGGCGCCGGTAGCGAGCGTGGCGCTCAGCCGGCGCCTTGCCGAGGTGCTGCGGCGCGGCGGGTGGGGCGCAAGGCCCCACCCGCCGCGCGTTGAGGCTGTGACTACCGCAGTGGCCGGTCGTCGCCGGGGCGGTCCGGATCAGGCGCGACGCGTTCGGTGCGCTCGACCCGGGCATCGTCCTGCTGGATCTCGCGCTCACCGCTCACTCGGTCGTGGTCGTGGTCGTGGTCGTGGCCCACGTGATCATGGTCGTGACCCACGGCGCCCGTCCGCTTCGTGTCGACGACCTCGCGCTCCACGACGCGCTCGCGGCGCGGCGCTGCGACGACGTCCCGGTCACGATCGTGATCGTGATCCACGTGGTCCTTCTTGCCCACCCGCGGCAGCAGCGAGAGGATCAGCAGCGCGGCCGACGCGGCGCCGAGCAGCAGCTTCGTCGGGCCGTTGGCCGCGGCCAGGCCCAGGACGTCCTTCTTGTCCACGAGCGCGATGACCGACGCGGCGCCGAGGATCAGCCCGACGACGATGCCCATGGTCTTGGCGCCCCAGTGCAGCGGTGCGGAGAGGAGCAGCAGCAGGCCCGAAGCGGCGAGCAGGAGGGCGGTCCAGCCGTTGGCCTCGAAACCGAGGAACTTCTCGCCGTTGGTGGTGCCGTCCGGGAAGCTCGTCTTGAAATCGTCGCTGCCCGTCAGGAACATCAGGATGCCGGCGGCCAGCAGGATCAGACCGATCAGCCCGATCGGGCCCTTCGCCAGCGACACTCCTTTGTTGCGCGTTGTATCGCTCATGTGCGTTGCGACCTCCTCGTACGTGATCTTGTCGCCCAGGGGGTTCCCAGGATCGGCGACGCCGATGCGACCAGGTTCGGCGCCGGGCGCTCAGGCCCTGCCCCGCCGCGCCCCGGATGTGGCGAGCCAGGCGGCATGTTCGACGCCCATGGCGGTCGCGGGCGCGTCGCCGGCGATGAGCTCGCCGCCCAGCGCACGCCAGTCGTTGGCGGCGCGCAGATCGGCGCACACGCCGAATAGGATGTTCTCCATGCGCCGTAGCAGCAGCGCTTCTGCGGGAAGGTTGAACGAGCGCACCATGGTGCGCCACTCCGTGCCCAGCGCGAACAGCGACTCCATGATCTCATAGCCCGTGTCGCGGTCCAGGCGCCGCGGCTGGGGGTCGTCGAACATCCACGACCCGGCGCGACGCATGTGCTGGAAGAGCAGCTCGTCGTCGTACTCCCACGGGGCCGGGAGGTAGCCGAGACGCTCCAGGGTCGCGCGCAGCGCGCGCCGGTCCCCTCCGCGCAGCGCGTCGAACACGTCGGCGTCGCCGCGCTGGTAGCCCTCGGGCAGGTGGCGCAACATCCCGAAGTCCAGAAAGCACACGCGCCCGTCGCGGGCGAGCAGGACGTTGCCCGGATGCGGGTCGCCGCACGCGAGTCCGAGGCGGCTGGCGGTGTCGTAGTAGAAGCGGTGCAGCGTCTCGGCGAAGCGGTCGCGGATCGCCTCGTCCATGCCGCGCACGGCGCTGAACGGGGCGCCGTCGACGTACTCGGTGACGAGCACACGCCGGGTGGACAGGTCGGTCAGGACACCCGGCACCACGGCGTGGGGGTGGTCGCGCCACGCCCGCGCGATGCGCCGCTGGGACTGCGCTTCGAGCTCGTAGTCGAGCTCTTCGCTTATGCGCTCGCGCAGCTCGTCGCCGACCGCCTTGGTGTCCAGGCCCGGCGCCAGCTTGCGCAGCAGCGGGAACAGCAGGCGCAGGTTGCGCAGGTCGCTCTCGACGGCCTCCGCGATGCCCGGGTACTGGACCTTGACGGCGACGTCGACGCCCTCCTTGGTCCGGGCCCGGTGGACCTGGCCGATCGACGCGGCGGCCAGCGCCTCGGGGTCGATGTCGGCCAGCACGCGGCCGACGGGCTCCCCCCACTCGGAGGCCATCAGCTTCTCGAGCTTGTCGAAGCCGACCTTCGGCGCCTGGTCGCGCAGCTCGCCGAGGCGGACCTTGATGCGCTCGGAGTCCTCGGGCTCCAGGCCGGGGAGGTCGACGGTGGACAGCACCTGCCCGAACTTCATGGCCGCCCCCTTCATCTGGCCGAGCTGCACCACGAGCTGCTCGACGACGGCGGCGGTGCGCTTGCGCTGGGCGCGCTCCTTGGCGTCGTCGCCGCGAGCGCGGTCGAGCACACGACCACCGGCGACGCGCGCGCTCTGCCCGGCGACCAGACCCCCGAGCCGGGCGGTGCGCTGCGCGCGGGAGGTGGGGGTGCCGTCGGCCATGCCCTCACCGTACGGGCGTCCCCGCCGCACGGACGAAGGCGCCGCCGGCCGGCAGCCGTCAGGCGCTGAGGCGCTCCGCGCCGGCCTCGTCGATCGCCGCCGCCGACGGCCGCGCCCGCAGCGCCTCCAGCCAGGCGGTCGTCAGCGGGGCCGCCTCCGCGTCAGGCTGCAGCTGCGGCGCCCATTCGGGCAGCCGGACGGCGGCCGGGAGCGCCGCGAGGTCAGCGAAGGTGAACTGCTCCCCGCAGAGCCACGGCCCCTCGTGCAGCGCGAGGGCGGTCTCCATCCGCGGCCAGTGACGCGCGACCCTGCCGTGCAAGCGCTCGACGACGTCGTCGGGATCCTCCGGGTCCTTGCCGAAGGCCAGCTTGCGCATCCCGAGGAAGAAGTCGGCGATCACGGTGTCGTCGATGAGCCTGGCCCAGCCGCGCGCCCACCCGCGCTGGGCCGGGTCGGCCGGCCACAGCGGCGGGTTGGGATGGGTGTCCTCGAGCCACTCGCAGATGATCAGCGACTCGCGGATCGCGACCTCCTCGTCGGGGAGCTCGAGGACCGGAACGCGGTTGACGGGGTTGAGCTCCTTCAGCCGTGCGGGGCGCTTGGTCGGGTGGATCTCGACGAGCTCGACCGCGACGCCCTTCTCGGCGAACGCGGCGCGCGCCTTGCCGGCGAAGGGGGAGGAGCGAAAGGTCCAGAGGCGGGGGGTTGTGGACATCGGGCGAGCCTAACGACGCGCGCCGGCCCAACCGGCGTCCGGTGGCCGCGCGCTGTGATTGCATCCCGTTGGTGCTGCCCGGCATCCGCGCCATGGTCACCGCCGGCCTCCTGACCGGCTGCGCGTCGCTCGCGCTTGCTCCCGGCGCGCTCGCGCAGGGCTGCCTCGGCGAGACCGCGGCGCCCGGGGGTCCTCAGCCGCAGGGCCCTGCGCTGCGCTTCGGGATCACCCCCGGCGTGCAGACCGGCCAGTTGGGCACCGGGCCGGTCCCGCCGCGTGTCCCCGAGGACTTCGCCACGCAGGCCTCCGCGCTGCGCCGCCTGCGCGCCGACGGCTCGCCCTTCGTCCTGCGCCTGCACCGCTTCTTCTGGTCCGACGGCGAAGCCGCTGTCCAGCGCTTCCTCGCTCTGGCCGACCAATACACCGCGCAGGGCTTCCTGGTCGAGCTGCAGCTGCGCTACCACCCGCGCCCGGACCAGGAGGGGGACATAGCGGCGTGGACGCAGCACGTGCGCGACATGGTCCGGCGCTTCGGCACCAACCCGCGCGTCGTCGCGATCCAGGTGACCAACGAGGTGAACCTGAGCTTCTCCCCGGACTCCTCCGACGGCTCCTACGCGCGTGCTCGCGAGGCGCTGGTGCAGGGCGTCATCGCCGCCAAGGACGAGGTCGCCAAGCGTGGTCTGCATCAGCTCGAGATCGGGTTCAACTGGGCCTACCGGGGGGCGCCGGGCGACGAGGACGAGTTCTGGAGCGCTCTGCGGACCCTGGGCGGCGAGCGCTTCGCGCGCAGCGTCGACTGGGTCGGGTTGGACGCCTACCCGGGGACCCTCGTCCCGCCGGGGTCGACCGACTTCGGCCGCGGCGGCCTGGTCAACGCGATGAGCTCGCTGCGCTGCTACCTGGCGATCCCCGGGATCCCGCGCACCGCGCCCCTCCACATCGAGGAGAACGGCTGGCCCACGGGTCCGGGCCGCGACGAGGCGACGCAGGTCCGCTACCTCGACACGATGGTGCGCACGGTGCACGAGCTGCGCGGGACCTACAACGTCAGCGACTACCGCTGGTTCAACCTGCGCGACGGCAACACGCAGTCGGGCAACTTCCAGACGCAGTACGGACTCCTGCGCGACGATTCGAGCGAGAAGCCCGCCTTCGGTGCTCTGCGCACGCTCGTCGCCCAGCTCGGTCGCCGCGCGCCGCTGCTCGACGCCGTCGCGCCGGCCACGGCACCGCGCCCGGCGCGCCCGAGGCTGGTCACGCGCTGCCGCCGCGGCGTCCTCACCGCCCGTCTGACCGGCGCGGCCGGCGTGCGCCGGGTCACCTTCCTCATCGCGGGGAGGCGTCGCTCGGACACGCGTGCCCCGTTCGTGCGAGCGCTCCGCTCGGCCGGGCGCGCGGTGCCCGTCGTGGCCCTCGCGCGGCGCGGCAAGAACACGCTCGTGCTCACCCGCGCGGCGCGCCGCTGCTGACGGCGCGCGTGCGGGTCGACGATCGGGCTCACGTTGCGGCGGGTGCCTGCCGATACACCGGGGCGTGAGCCCGCCGCCCCCCACCGCCACCGAGACTGCACCCACCGCGGGGCCCCCGCAGGGCTCCTGGCGCCCGCGCCCCGGCAAGCTCATCGGCGACGTCATGGTCGAGCAGGGCTGCGCGACCCGCGAGGACGTCGAGGCCGCCGCCGCGGCGGGCCGTGAGACCAACCGGCCGCTCGGGCAGGTCCTGCTCGACGCCGGCCGCATCACCCCCGAGGACCTCGCGCAGTGCGTCGCCGCCCGCTTCAGCCTGGACTACCTCGACCTCCAGACCCACAAGGTCGACACCGTCGCCGCCGGGCTCATCGACGCGAGCGTCGCCAAGCGCCTCGAGGCGGTGCCGGTCGGCATCCGGCCCGGCGGCGTTCTCATCGTCGCGATGGCCAACCCGTCCAACGTGCTCGCCGTCGACGACATCGCGATGCTCACCGGCCACAGCGTCCAGCCCGCCGTCGCCGTGCGCGACGACATCCTGGCGCTGATCGCCCGCCTCTCGCACCTGGACTCGGTCGTCTCCGACGCCGTCGAGGAGGACAGCCAGGAGGTCGAGCAGGTCGACCTCAGCGAGCAGGGGGCCGAGGACGCCCCCACGGTCAAGCTCGTGCGCTCGATCATCGCCCAGGCCGTCGAGCAGCGCGCATCCGACATCCACTTCGAGCCCGAGGCCGCCGGCCTCGACGTCCGCTTCCGCATCGACGGCGTGATGGTCGCCGCCGCGAAGGTGCCACGGCGGATGGCCCAGAGCGTGATCTCACGTCTGAAGATCCTGGGCAACCTCGACATCGCCGAGCGGCGCCTGCCCCAGGACGGCCGCATGGGCATGAGTCTCGACGGCCGCCACATCGATCTGCGCATCGTCGTGCTGCCACTCGTCGACGCGGAGTCGGTCGTGCTGCGCATCCTGGATCAGGGCACCACGCCGCTCACCCTCGGCGAGCTCGGCATGAACGAGTACGACCGCACGCGCTTCTCCAAGGCGCTGAGCCAGGCCCACGGCGGCGTCCTGGCCACCGGGCCGACCGGCTCGGGCAAGTCCTCCACGCTCTACGCCGCGCTGACTCAGCTCAAGTCGCCGGAGAAGACGATCATCACGATCGAGGATCCGGTCGAGTTCCGCATCGAGGGCATCAAGCAGGTGCAGGTCAACGAGAAGACCGACCTGACCTTCGCCCGTGGCCTGCGCGCCATGATGCGCGCGGACCCGGACATCGTGATGGTCGGCGAGATGCGCGACCGCCACAGCGCGAGAATCGCCGTCGAGTCAGCGCTCACCGGCCACCTGGTGCTGTCCACGCTGCACACCAACGACGCCCCGACGGCCGTTCAGCGCCTGGTCGAGATGGGGGTCGAACCCTTCCTCGTCGCCTCCGCGATCGAGTGCGTGGTCGCTCAGCGGCTGGCCCGCAAGCTCTGCGAGCAGTGCAAGACGCCGGTCGGCGACGGGACCTTCTCCGCGGAAGGCTGCAACCGCTGCGGCGGCACCGGCTACCGCGGCCGGACCGGGCTCTACGAGGTCATGATCGTCACGGAGGAGATCCGCAAGCTGATCGTCGACAACGCGTCGGCCGACGCGATCGCCGCGGTGGCCGTCGAGCAGGGCATGCGACGCCTGCGCGACGACGGCATGGACAAGGTCGCCGCGGGCATCACCACGCTGGCCGAGATCGCCCGCGTCACCGGGTCCTCCTAGCCGGACACCGCGCGGCGTTTCGCCGCTGAGTACTACAAAATGGGGATGGTGACCCCCGGGCCGGCACCAGAGCAGACGAAGGTCCTGATCTGCGAGGACGCGCCGGGTTACCAGATGCTGCTCGAGGTCAGCCTCGTTGACGCCGGCATGAACGTCGTCGCGTCAGCCGACTCCTGGGACGAGGCGACCGCCGCCGCGGGGCGCCACGGGCCGGATCTCGTCCTCGTCGACCTCTGGCTGCCCTACCGCGACGACGCGGCGCTGCTCGCGCTGCGCGAAGCAGCGGGGGACGCCGTCCTCGTCGCGATCAGCGGGCTCTCCACGCAGGAGGCCACGGCGGAGGTCGGCGCGCTCGGCGTGATCGACCTGGTCCTCTCAAAGCGGCAGTCGATGGCCGAGTTGATCGCTGCGCTGCAGGACCGTCTCGCTCAGCGGGACATCTAGACCGTCGCCGCGTCCGCCGACGGCGGGTCGCGCAGTTCCGCCGTGGCGAAGTCGCGCATCCCCGCTTCGAGCGTGATCTGCGCGGTGAACCCGAGGGCGTCGCGCGCGTGGCCGGCGGCCGCGAAGACGTGGCGCACGTCGCCGCGGCGGTAGGCGCCAGTCACCCGTGGCGCGGGCGCCTGCGGCCCGGCGGCGGCGACCAGGGCGCGGGCCATGTCGCCGACGCTGCGCGGGGTGCCGGTCGCCACGTTGACCGGCCCGGGCAGCGCCTCGTCGCGCGCGAGCGCGAGCACGTTGGCGCGGGCGACATCGCGAACGTCGACGAAGTCGCGCAGCTGATCGCCGTCCTCGAACACCTCGGGCGGGCGGCCGGCCGCGACCGCGCTGCGCAGGATGCTGGCCACGCCGGCGTACGGCGTATCGCGGGGCATCCGTGCGCCGTAGACGTTGTGGTAGCGCAGGGCGGTGACCGTAACCCCTTCGCACTCGCGCGCGAAGGCGGTGCAGAGGTGCTCCTGGTGCAGCTTGGTCGCCGCGTAGACGTTGCGCGGGTCGGTGGGCGCGTCCTCTGGCACCGCTTCGGGGGTCAGGGCGGCGGCGCAGACCGGGCAGCGCGGCTCAAAGCGCCGGGCGTCGAGGTCGGTGATCGCCCGCGGGCCGGGCCGCACGACGCCGTGCTCGCGGCACACGTAACGCCCCTCACCGTAGACGACCATGCTCGACGCCAGCACGATGCGCCCGGCGAAGCTCTCCCGCGCCAGCGCGCGTAGGAGCACGGCCGTCGCCAGGTCGTTGTGCGCGACGTAATCAGCGACGTCACGAACGTCGCTGCCCAGGCCGACCATCGACGCCTGGTGGCAGACCGCGTCGACACCGCGAGCCGCGGCGGCGGCGACGTCCTCCTCGCGCAGGTCGGCGTGCACGAACTCCGCATCCGGGTTCAGGTAGTCGGGAGCGCCGGCCCCGTGGGCGCCGGGCAGCAGCGCGTCCACGACGCAGACCTCGTCCCCGCGCGCGACCAGCGCGTCGACGACGTGGGAGCCGACGAAGCCGGCGCCGCCGGTGACGAGCACCCTCACGCAGCGGCAGGCTACGCGAGACGCCCCCGATCAGGCAGGGTGTGCCGCGTGGTCGACGTGGTCCTCCCGGTGCTGGACGAAGCGCAGGCGCTCCCCTGGGTGCTGGCGCGCATGCCCGACGGGTTCCGGGCGATCGTCGCCGACAACGGGTCGGCCGACGGGTCGGCGGAGATCGCGGCCGACCTCGGGGCGACCGTCGTTCGCGAGCCGCTGCGCGGCTTCGGCGCGGCCTGCTTCGCCGGGCTGTCGGCGAGCACCGCCGCGGTCGTCTGCTTCATGGACTGCGACGGGTCGCTGGATCCGGGTGACCTGCCGCGCATCGCGGCGCCCGTCATAGCGGGCACCGCCGACCTCGTGCTCGGCGCGCGACGCTCCGACCGCGGGGCGATGCCCCGGCACGCCCAGCTCGCCAACCGGCTGCTCGCCCTCGAGCTGCGGCGGCGCACGCGGATCGCGCTGACCGATCTCGGCCCGATGCGGGCCGCCCGCCGCGAGCCGCTGGTCGACCTCGGCATCGCCGACCGGCGCTTCGGATGGCCGCTGGAGATGGTGCTGCGCGCGCACGCCGCGGGCTGGCGAGTCCATGAGGAGCCCGTGCGCTACCGGGCCCGCGCGGGCGGGCGGTCGAAGATCACCGGGACCGCGCGCGGAACGATCCGCACGGCGCGCGACATGACGCGGGTTCTGCGCTGAGGTGGGTTTCTTTGTAACGTCGTGTGGTGAAGCGTGACGACAACGTGATGGGCGCCTCCCTGGCCATGATCGCGAAGGCGCCCGTCGCGGGGCGCGTCAAGACGCGACTGACCCCGCCGTGCACCCCTGGCGAGGCGGCAGCGCTGGCGGAGGCGGCGCTGGCTGACACGCTCGCCGCGATGCGTGCGGCGGTGACCCCGGGGCGGCGAGTCGTCGTCCTCGACGGCGAGCCCGGGAACTGGACGGGCGCCGATGTCGAGGTCATCCCTCAGCGCGGGGGCGGGCTGGACGAGCGTCTGGCCGCGGCGTTCGCGGACCTCGACGGACCGGCGCTGATCGTCGGCATGGACACGCCACAGGTGACCCCGGCGCTGCTGGACCGCGCGCTCGGCGCGCTCGAGGACCACGACGCCGTGCTCGGCGCGGCCGACGACGGCGGCTACTGGTGCATCGGGCTGCGCGCCCCTGACCCCGGCGCCCTGCTCGGCGTGCCGATGAGCGTCGCCACCACCGGGGCCTCCCAGCGCGAGCGCCTCGCAGCGCTCGGCCTGGACTTCGCCGAGGTCGACAACCTGCGTGACGTCGACGACTTCGAGAGCGCCTGCGCCGTGGCCGCCGCGGCGCCGGACACCCACTTCGCCCGCTGCCTGTCCGGGCTGCGGGTCGCCGCATGATCGCCGCGGAGCCGGAGTACGCGCGCGGGCTCGCGGCGCCGCCGGCCGGACGCGCCGGCCGCCTGCGCCTGGCCGACGGGGCGACGCGGCCGCTGGCCTTCGGGCGCTTCCTGGGCCCGCTGACCGACGCCGACGGCCTTGTCCTGGACCGCGCGCGCCCGCCCGTGCTCGACGTGGGCTGCGGGCCGGGGCGCCACGTGCAGGAGCTCGCGCTGCGCGGCGTGGTGGCGATGGGCCTTGACGCGTCCCCGGCGGCGGTGGGCATCGCACGCGACCGCGGCACCTCCGTGCACCACGGTTCGGTCTTCGACGTCGTTCCCGGGGCGGGCGAGTGGGGCTGCGTGCTGTTGCTCGACGGGAACATCGGCATCGGCGGCTGCCCCGTGCGCCTGCTGCGCCGGGTCGGCGCGCTGCTGCGGCCGTGGGGCAGCGTCCTGGTCGAGGTCGACCCGCCCGGCTGGCCGACCGGCGAGCGGGAGGTGCGCATCGAGAACGCGGGAGGCATCTCGGCCCCCTTCGCGTGGGCGGTGGCCGGCGCCGACGGCATCGGGGCGCTCGCCGAGGGCGCCGGCTTCGCGGACCGCGGGCGCTTCGCTCACGACGGGCGCTGGTTCGCCGAGCTCGAGGCCCCTCCGGCCGGCGGGCGGCGGGGCGCGTGAAGCTCTTCCCGGATACCCCGCCGCCCGGCCCCTTCCGCCCCGGTTTCTGGCGCAGCCCGCTGCGCGGCCCGTGGCTGACCTCGCTGCTGGGCACGCTGCTGCTCGGCTTCGTGATCGTCGTGGGGTTGACCGGCTTCCTCTCCCACACGGCCTACAACCCCGACCTGCTCGGCAACGCGATCGTCGCGAAGGACAAGGACCTGGGCCTCTTCGTGTTCGACTGGCCGACGAGCCCCTCGTGGCTCTACGCGCTCAACCAGGGCCTGCACGTGACCGTCGGGATCATCACGATCCCCCTGCTGCTGGCCAAGCTGTGGTCGGTCATCCCGCGGCTGTTCACCTGGCCGCCGGCCCGCGGGATCCGCCACGCGATCGAGCGCCTCTCGCTGCTGCTGCTCGTCGGCGGGGCCCTGTTCGAGTTCGCCACCGGCGTGCTCAACGTGCAGATCTACTACCCGTTCGGCTTCAACTTCGTGGTCGCCCACTACTACGGCGCGTGGGTCTTCCTCGCCGCGCTGTTCGTGCACGTCGGCGTGAAGCTGACGACGATCCGCGGTGCGCTGCAGACGCGCGAGGCCCTGCAGCCGCTGCGCGAGAGCCTCGCCGAGACGCGCCCGGAGGTGCCGCCGCCGGGCGCTCAGCCGGGCCTCGTCGCCGCGTCGCCGGCGGATCCGACCCTCAGCCGGCGCGGACTGCTGGCCCTGGTCGGAGCCTCCATGGGCGCGCTCGCGGTCTCCGTCGCCGGCCAGTCGATCGGCGGACCGCTGCGGAAGACCGCGCTGCTCGCGCCACGGCGCGACACGCTCAACGATGGACCCACCGGCTTCCCGGTCAACAAGACCGCGCGCAGCGCGTCGATCAAGCCTGAGATGGTCGGCGCGACCTGGCGGCTCACGCTGGCCGGGGCCCAGCGCGCGTCGCTGTCGCGCGAAGACTTGCTCGCGTTGCCCCAGCACACCGAGCACCTCCCGATCGCGTGCGTCGAGGGCTGGTCGACGACGCAGGCGTGGACCGGCGTGCGGCTCGCCGACCTCGCGCGCATGGCCGGGGCGCAGGACGGCGCACCGGTGCTCGTCGAGTCGCTGCAGAAGCGCGGCGTGCTGCGCCGCGCCTCGCTGAGCGGCGACCAGTGGGCCGACGAGCGCGCGCTGCTGGCGCTGGGGGTCAACGGTGAGGACCTGTCGATGGACCACGGATTTCCGGCGCGGGTCATCGTCCCGGCGCTGCCCGGCGTGCACAACACGAAGTGGGTGGCGAAGATGACCTTCGGCGGAGGCAGCGCGTGAAGCGCGGCGGCGCGGTCGCGGGCGCGGCGTTCTTCGTCGCGCACCTGGCGCTGTTCGCGGTCGCGGGCTACGTGCTCGCACAGGTGCTCAGCGCGCGCGGCGCCATGAGCTTCGTCATCTGGTTCGTCGGCGCCGCGATCCTGCACGACGCGCTGTTCCTGCCGGCCTACTCGGGGCTGGACGTGATCGCCCGGCGCGTTCCGCACGCAGTCAACTTCCTGCGCTTCCCCGCCGTCATCTCTGGGGTCCTGCTGCTCGTCTGGTTCCCGCTGATCCTCGTGCGGTCAGGCTCTGCGTTCACCCGGGTGAGCGGGGTGCCGGTCGAGCACTACGCGCGCAACTGGGCGCTGATCACCGTGGGGCTGTTCGCATGCTCGGCTGTGCTGTACGGGGGTCGAGAACTTGCAGCGAACCGGCGTTCCGCGCCGTGACGAACACCTTCCCGGTCGGCTCGTCCACGGCGACGGTGTCGGGCTGGCGGGCGGTCGCGAAGCGGCGCAGCGGGTGGGGCCGCCCGTGCGCGGGCAGCTCGACGAGCTCGTTGCGCGCGGTCAGCGTCACGTAGAGCCGCGAGCGCCGCGCGTCCAGCGCGATCCCGTACGGCCGCCCGGGCAGCGAGACGCGGCGCACGAGCTGCAGCCGGGGGCGCAGGCGGAAGACCAGCAGGGCGTCGCCTTGGGTGTCGACCACGTACAGCAGCCGGCCGGGCGCGTCGGTGATGACGTGAGTCGGTCCGACGCCGGCTGCGGCGCGGCCCACCCGCCGCAGCGTCCGCGCGTCGAAGAGCTCGAGCACCCGCTCGCGGACAGAGACGACCGCGACCAGCCGCCCCCGCTCGGGGGCGGCCAGGCCGCCGGGCTGCGCGGCGACACGCAGGGTCGTGCTCACCCGCGACCCCTGCACCACGCTGACCGCGTCGCCGCGCTCGTCGCCGACGAAGACCCGCCCGTTGGCGGCCGTGGCGTCGTGGGGGAACGCGCCGACGCGCACGTCGGTGGTCACGCGGCCGTCACGCGGGCGGACGCGCAGCAGCCGGTCCGCGCGCTCGGCGGGAACCAGAAACGCGCCGCCCGGACGCTCCAGGGCGAGGTGCCGGGCGGCGCCTGCGATCGCGATCCGGCGGACCACGCGCTCGCGGTGGGCGTCGACCACCGCGAGCCCCGCGGGATCGCGCAGGCCGACGAGCAGTCGGCGGCTGACCGGATCGGCAGCGAGCCCTTCGGGGCCGGGGCCCACCGGGATGAGGTGCCCCGCGGGGGCGCGGGTCAGCGGGGGCGAGCGCGCGGGCTCAGCGGCCGGAGGAAGGTCATGGACCGAGGCGGAGCCGCAGCCGGTCACGGCGAACGCCGCGAGCGCTACGGCCGCGGCCGCTGCGGGGACCCCGGGCGGCATCGGGCAGCGCATTGCGCGATGGTGACAGCACGATGAGGCGTGCGGAGCAGGCGGTCCTCGGCGCCGCGGGCGCCGTGGCCGCGGGAACCCTGGTGGTCGGCCTGGCCGTCGAGGCCTCGGGTCGCGTCCTCGGGACCGCCACGCCGCCGTTCATCGGTGCGCTGGGGCCGGCGGCGCGGATCCTGCCGACGCTGGCGGCGGCGGCGTTCCTCGCGGCGATCGTCGCCGCGGGGCCGCGTCTGCTGCGCGCGCCGCGCTCACCGGCGGCGTTCGCGGTGGCGGTCTTCCTGCTCGCGCTCGGGGCGGCGCTGCTGGTCAACGCCGCGCGCAGCGGAACGAGCGGGTGGTCGGCGGTCTTCGACACCGGGCCGGGCGGCTCGTTCGAGGCCAAGAACGAGTACCTGCCCGGCCTGCCCGCCCTGTCCTACGGCACGGGCTTCTTCCTCGACCGCTTCGCGGAGCTCGTGCCCGCGCTGCCGGTCAACGTCGCGGGCCACCCGCCTGGCCTGCTGCTGCTCATCGACGCCCTGGGGATCCGCACTCCGGGTGCGCTGGCCGCCCTGTGCATCGCCTGCGCGGCGGCGGTGGCGCCGCTGACCTACGCGATCGGGCGCGCGCTGGACCTAGATGGGTCGTTCCCCACGACCCCGCGCCCACGCGCACGTCTTCGTGGAACACCCCATCTGGGGGAGGAACGCGCGCGGGTCGCGGCGCTGCTGGCGGTCGGATCGCCCGCGCTGCTGCTGTTCGGCACGACGTCAGCCGACGCCGTGTACGCCGCGGCGGGCGCGGGGGCGGCGGCGCTGCTGGTCGCGCGCCGCAACGCCTGGCGCGCGGCGGGCTGTGTGGCGCTCGCCTTCGCCACGCTGGGCTCCTGGGTCCTGCTGGCCATCGGCGCCTGGGCCGTCATCGTCGCCATGCGCCGCGACGGCCTGCGCGCCGCCGTGCTGCTCGGCGGGGGTTGCGCGGTTGCGGTCGTCGCGCTCGACGGAACGCTGGCCGCGGCTGCGGGCTACGACCCGATCGGGACGCTGCGCGCCACCGAGCGGGTCTACCGCACCTCGCTGGCCGAGGTGCGGCCCTACGCGTTCTGGGTCGTCGGCTCACCGGTGGCCTTCGCCGTCACGCTCGGGCTGCCCGTCGCCGGCGCCGTTCTCGTGGCCGCGCTGCGCCGGCAGACAGCGGCGCTGGCGATCCTGGCGGTCGTCGTGATCGCCTCGGTCGCCGGCTTCACCAAGGCGGAGACGGAGCGCATCTGGCTGCCCTTCGTCCCCCTGGCGTGCGTGGCCGCCGCCGGGGTCATCCCCGCCGGGCGGCTGCGCCTCGTGCTCGGCGCCCTGGCGGTGCAGGCGCTTGGCACCCAGCTGCTCTTCTTCACCGTCTGGTGAGATGCGCGCGTGCCCCGCGTCGCCATCGCCACGGCTGCCGAGCTTCCGCACCTCGACGAGGACGGGCCGCTGCTGCTCGACGCGCTCGCGCGCGCCGGCGTGGACGCCGCGCCCGCCGTCTGGGACGACGACGCGGTCGTGTGGGGGAGCTTCGACGCCGTCGTCGTGCGCTCGACCTGGGACTACGCGCCGCGCCGTGACGCGTTCGTCGCCTGGGCCCACCGGGTCGAAGCGTCGACGATGCTGCTCAACCCCGCGGCGATCATCGAGTGGAACACCGACAAGCGCTACCTCGGCGCGCTGGCGGCGGCGGGCGTCGCGACCGTCCCCACGCGCTTCGTCGCTCCCGCCGAGCCCGTCGAGCTGCCCACCGACGGCGAGTTCGTGGTCAAGCCGACGATCTCCGCGGGCTCGCGGGACACCGCCCGCTACGCGCCGGCCGAGCGCGAGCGCGCGGAGGCGCACGTCGCGGTGTTGCACGACGCCGGCCGCACCGCGATGGTGCAGCCCTACCTCACCGAGGTCGACGCCGCGGGGGAGACGGCGGTGCTCTTCACCGGCGGCGCGTTCTCCCACGCGATCCGCAAGGGGCCGTTGCTGCTGCCCGGCGAGGGGTTCGTCGAAGGGCTGTTCGCGCCGGAGGACATCACGCCGCGCGAGGCGAGCGCCGCGGAGCGCGCGCTGGCCGACCGCGTCCTGGCGGCCGTCCCCGGCGGATCGGACCAGCTCCTCTACGCGCGCGTCGACCTGCTGCCCGGCCCGGGCGGGGAGCCGGTCCTCATCGAGCTCGAGCTCACCGAGCCGTCGCTGTTCCTGGAGCACTCGGCGGGCGCCGCCGACCAGCTCGCGGCGGGGATCGCCCGCGCGCTGGCCTGAGGCCCCGTCCCGTCATCCCGGCAACCCATGGCCCGCTCGGTCCCGCGCCGCGCCCGGCAGGAACGGTTCGTCGCCCCGCGTGTTGAACACGCCGATCGCCGCGCCCGCCGCCGCGAAGCCCGCAGCGACCCAGAACGCCGCGCCGTAGCCCGCCGCCGCCGCTACGGCGCCCGCCAGCGGAGCGCCGAGCCCGACCCCCACGTCGAAGAAGGCGGTGAACGAGCCCATCGCCGCCCCGCGGTTCTCCGGGCCCATCCGCCCGACGACGATGAGCGCCATGGCGGGGAACAGCAGCGAGAAGCCGACGCCCATCACGAGCGCGCCGGCAACGGCGACCGGCAGGGAGCCGGCCGCGGCCAGGAGGCTCAGGCCGAGCGCCTCCGCGACCCCCGCGCCGGCCGCGGCCACCCGCGGGCCGAAGCGGTCCGGGACCCGTCCGGCGAACAGCCGCGTCACGACCACCGAGCCCGCGAAGGCGGTGAACACCCCCGCTCCGCCCGCGATCCCGCGGTCGGCGAGCAGCAGCACCACGAAGCCGGCCATGGTCCCGTAGCCGACGTTGGCCAGCGCCAGCGCCGCGCCTGGGCCGCGGACCGCGCGGGGGACGAGGGCGTTGCGCGGCCGCTCGTCGGCCGGCAGCGCCCGGTGATCGTCGGGCACCCGCCGGGCGAGCGCGGCGCCGAGCAGCGGCGACAGCGAGGCGAACGCGAACACCGCGTCGTAGCCGGCCAGCGCGTAGATGCCCTCGCCGATCAGCGGCCCGAGCGTCAGCCCGCCCCACACCGCGAGGCCGAAGAGCCCGATCGATTGCCCGCGGCGCTCGGGCGGCGCGAGGTCGACGATCCACGTCGCCCCCGCCGTGAACACCCAGCCCTCGCCGGCGCCCAGCACGAGCCGCGCGCACACGAGCCCGGGCACGCCGAGCGGGACGAGGTAGAGCGCCCCCGCGAGGCCCGTGATGAGCAGGCCGGTGACGACGACCTGCCGCCGGCCGCGCGCATCGGCCAGGCGTCCCGCGATCGGCCGGCTGACCACCGCGGTGAACGCAAAGGCGCCGATGACGATGCCCACCGCGACGTCCCCCGCGCCGAGCGGGCCCGTGACGTACCGGGGCAGGATCGGCAGCACCGCGCCGAGCGCAAGGAAGCCCCCGAGCGTGGACGCGAGGACCCCGAGGAACGCGGCCGCGGCGGGCCGGCGGCTGGGCGCGGTCCGCAGGCGCTGCATGGGCTCGGCCAGCGTCGGCATCCCTGCGACGGTAGCCCGGGCGTCCACCGCGCTTTCCGCGCGCGGCCAGACCCGCTAACCTTCGTTGCCGACTCGCCCCGGGCGGGTCGTTTCTTTGCCCGGGGTCACCTGCTACTCGAAGGAAGCCACCCTCCATGGCCCGCGGAGACGTGCGCATCGCTATCACCCTCGCCTGCGAGGACTGCAAGCGGCGCAACTACCAGACCAACAAGAGCAAGCGCAACAACCCCGACCGGGTGCAGCTGCGCAAGTTCTGCAAGTGGTGCCGTTCGCACACGGCGCACCGGGAGACCCGCTAGTGGCCCGTCTCATAACAGTCGACCGGACACGTCGGGCGCCGTTTCCGGCCGCCTGTCACGAGACGGACCACTAGTCCGGGTTGACCCCTGCCGTGGCCCGCGACCGACAACGCGCCAAGCAGCGCAAGCAAGAACGCCGCGAGGCCCAGAACCCCGGGCCGGCACCGACCGAGCCCCATCGCGAGAACGTTCCGGGCGAGCTCGACCACGCCTCGGGTGAGGTCGAGCAGTTCGAGGCGGCCCTCGTCGCCGGCGCGGGCGGCGAGCCGGTACTCGACGACGAGCAGCTCGAGCGCGATCACGACCGGGAGGACGCGGTCCAACGCGATCCGGTAACAGCGAGCGGGGACGGCGACGACGACCTCGATGCAGCTCTCCCCGCGCCCGCCGGCGCGACCAGCGTCCCCACCCGTGGCGGCAAGGGCAGCCGCTTCGTCAACTTCCTGCGCGCGTCTTGGGCTGAGCTCCAGCGCGTCCAGTGGCCGGACCGCCGGCAGGTCGGGCAGGCCACCGCGGTCGTCCTCGGCTTTGTCGTGATCGCCGGGGCCTACCTCGGCGTCGCGGACGCGCTCGCCCAGAAGCTCGTCGATCTCATCCTCTAAGTAGGCCGTAAAGGACTGCAATGTTTCGCTGGTACGTCGTCAACACCTACTCCGGGCACGAGAACAAGGTCAAGCAGAACATCGAGCATCGGGCGACCTCGCTCAACCAGAAGCGCGCGCTGCGCCAGGTCGTCGTGCCGACCGAGTCCGTCCAGGAGAAGAACAAGGACAACCAGAACGTCACCGTCGAGAAGCGGACGATGCCCGGCTACGTGCTGGTCAACATGGAGCTCGACGAGAACTCCTGGTCGCTGATCAAGGGCACCCCCGGGGTGACCGGCTTCGTCGGCGCCTCCAACGAGCCGGTGCCGCTGACCCAGTTCGAGGTCGACCGCCTGCTGCACCGCGAGGTCGCCCAGAAGGTCGCCACCAAGGCGCAGTTCACCATCGGCGAATCGGTCAAGGTCATCTCCGGCCCGCTCTCGGACTTCTCCGGCGAGATCTCCGAGATCAACGCCGATGCGTCTAAGCTCAAGGTCCTCGTGTCGATCTTCGGCCGCGAGACGCCGGTCGAGGTCGGCTTCGACCAGGTCAAGAAGATCTAAGGAACCAAGGAACGTCATGGCCAAGAAGGTCCTCACCCAGATCAAGCTGCAGGCCCAGGGCGGCGGCGCGACGCCGGCGCCCCCCGTCGGCCCTGCGCTGGGCCAGCACGGCATCAACATCATGGAGTTCTGCAAGGCGTTCAACGCGCAGACCCAGGCGGACGCGGGGACAACGATCCCGGTCGTCATCACGGTCTACGAGGACCGCTCGTTCACCTTCATCACCAAGACGCCGCCGGCCGCCGTGCTCATCAAGCAGGCCATCAACCTGGAGAAGGGCTCGGCCGAGCCGCACCGCGACAAGGTGGGCAAGATCAGCCGCGACCAGCTGCGCGCGATCGCCGAGAAGAAGCTCCCTGACCTGAACGCCCACGACGTCGACGAGGCCGAGAAGATCATCGCCGGCACCGCCCGCTCCATGGGCGTGGAGGTGACCGCCTAGATGGCCAAGCACGGCAAGAAGTACCTGGAGGCCCGCGCGCGCATCGACCGCGAGCACGAGTACAACCCGGCCGAGGCGATCCACCTCGTCAAGGACACCAAGACGTCCAAGTTCGACGAGGCGGTCGAGATCCACGTGCGCACCGGGCTGAACGTCCGCCACGCCGACGAGCAGCTGCGCGGCACCATCGCGCTGCCCAACGGCCTCGGCAAGGAAGTGAAGATCGCCGTGTTCGCCCAGGGTGACAAGGCCCGCGAGGCCGAGGAAGCCGGGGCTGACGTGGTCGGCGGCGATGACCTCGCCAAACGCGTCGAGGAGGGCTTCACCGACTTCGACATCGCCATCGCGACGCCGGACATGATGCCCGTCGTCGGCCGGCTCGGCCGCGTGCTGGGTCCGCAGGGCAAGATGCCCAACCCGAAGGTCGGCACGGTCACCATGGACGTCAAGAAGGCCGTCGAGGAGTCCAAGGCCGGCAAGGTGGAGTACCGCACCGACCGCACCGCGATCGTCCACATGATCATCGGCAAGACGAGCTTCGACGAGCGCCAGCTGCTGGAGAACTACGCTGCCGTCGTCGAGGAGCTCATCCGGGCCAAGCCGTCCGTCGCCAAGGGCAAGTACCTGCGCACGATCACCATGGCCTCGACCATGGGCCCGGGCGTGAAGGTCGACCCGTCCCGCACCCGCGACCTGCTCGAGGAGGCGGCCCCCGCCGCAGCCTGACCGCCGCAGACGTCGTCCACCCCCGAAGACCCCCGGCGCCGCGTCACCTGACGTGGAGAAGACCGGGCGAGGAGGCTCATGAACCGAGAGCAGAAGTCCGCGGCGATCGCCGAGATCGCCGAGCAGATCCAGGGCAGTGAAGCGGTGTACGCGGTGGACTACCGCGGTATCTCCGTGCCCCAGGCCGCCGAGCTGCGCACGAAGCTGCGCGAGGCCGACGCGTCGTTCCGGATCGTCAAGAACACGCTGACCGAGCGGGCGGCCGACCAGGTCGGCGCCGAGGACCTCAAGGCGCTGCTGGAGGGCCCGACCGCGCTCACGTTCGCCCGCGGTGACGCCGCGGCCGCCGCCAAGGCGGTGGCCGACTACGCCCGCACGACCGATGGCCTGCTGCCGTTCAAGGGCGGGCTGCTCAACGGCGCCCCGCTGGACTCGGCGCAGATCGGTGCCATCGCCAAGCTCCCGACCCGCCAGGTCCTCTACGGCCAGCTCGTCGGCGTCGTCGCGTCGCCCATCTCGGGCGTCGTGCGCACGCTGAACGCGCTGATCCAGGGGCTCGCCTCCCAGCTCGGCCAGGTCGCCGAGAAGAAGGAGTCGGGCGAGATCCCGGCGGGCGACGCGCCCGCCCCGCCGGCCGAGGCCGCAGCCCCGGCGCAGACCGGAGCGGCAGCCGAGCCCGAAGCACCGGTTGGGCCCGAGCCGGCGGCTGAGCCCGCGGGCGACCAGGACGCCGAGGCGCCCGCCACCCCCACCACCTCCGACGACCCCGCCGAGGGCGCCGACGACAGCAGCAGCACCCCCACCGACACCGACGACGAACCCGCCCCGGCGGAGTAGGAGAACACCATGGCCACAAGCACCGCAGAGTGGATCGACGAGCTGAAGGCGATCTCGGTCCTCGAGTTGTCCGAGCGCATCAAGGCGCTGGAGGAGGAGTTCGGCGTGTCCGCGACGGCCGTCGCGGCCGCAGCTCCTGCCGGCGGGGGCGGCGGCGACGCGGCCCCGGCCGAGGAGGAGTCGCTCACCGTCGACGTCATCCTCACGGCCGCCGGCGACAAGAAGATCCAGGTCATCAAGGTCGTCCGTGCGGCGACCGGCCTGGGCCTGAAGGAGGCCAAGGCGCTCGTCGACGAGGCGCCCAAGCCGATCAAGGAGGGCATCGACCGCGACGAGGCCGACAAGCTCAAGAGCGAGCTCGAGGAGGCCGGCGGCTCCGTCGAGGTCAAGTAGTCCTCACCGCCAAGAGCAGCTTCGCGAAGGGCGCCTCTGGGCGCCCTTCGTGCTGCAATGGGGCCGTGCGCCGCCCGCCCGCCAGCCCGAGCCGCCGCGTGCTTGTTGCGGTTGTGGCGTGCTGCGTCCTCGCCGGCTGCGGCGGTGCCGACAAGGTTGCCCCCGTGCCCAAGGGCGAGCACCGGGTGGATCTGGCGGGGGGCACCGCCACCACGCCGGACGGCTGGGACAAGATCACCGACGCGAACCTCCAGCTCGTCGAGGGCGCCCCCGACGCCGCCCTGCGCCGCCGCGACGGCACCGCGATCCTGAGCGTCCGCCGCGGCGACGAGCAGCCGGCCGCCATCGGCGAGCAGCAGGCCAAGCTGCTGCGGGAGCTGAGGCCCCGGGTGCCGGACCTGCAGGGCCTGCGGGCCACCGAGGTCCGCACCGCGGCAGGCCTCGCGCGCTCCTTCACCGTGCTCCGTGGCGGCCCCACCGGTCTCGCCCGCGTCGTCACGATCCCCGACGGGGATCGCAGCTACATCCTCGAACTGGCGATCACCAGTACGCAGGGCACGGCGGCCAAGGAGGCCGGGAGGATCATCCGGTCCTTCGCGACCGGTGGCTGAGAGGAAGGCTGAGCTCGCCGGGTCGACGGTTGTGGCCCCAGGTGGTACGGTTCCTGCCGTCGGCCGATAGTCGCAGCCGCCCCTGAAGCTCGGCCCCGCGCCACATACGCGGGGGCCTCGGGGCGGGGTCCGTGAGCGCCGACCACCCCCCATGGGGGCCGCGCCGCGCTGTGCTACTGTGGCCAGTCGCTCGCGTGCAGTTCGGCGCCCGCTGCTCCGTTCGCCCTCCCGACCCCCCAGAGGAGTCGCTGTCTTGTCTCGTGTTGACGCTCCCCGCACGCGCCGTACGTTCGCGCGCCTGAACCGCACCGTCGATGTCCCGAACCTCATTGACATCCAGCGCAAGTCCTTCGCCTGGCTGACCGATCCGGAGAAGGGCGGCCTGCGGGAGACAATCGACGACATCTCGCCGATCGAGGACTACACGGGCCACCTGGCCGTCAACTTCGGCGAGTTCGTCTTCGACGAGCCGGTCTACACGATCGAGGAGTGCCGCGAGAAGGACCTCACCTACGCGCGGCCGCTGACCGTCACGGTCGCCTTCATCAACCACGAGACGGGCGAGATCCGCGAGCAGTCGGTCTTCATGGGCGACTTCCCGTGGATGACCGAGCGCGGCACGTTCATCATCAACGGCACCGAGCGCGTCGTCGTCACGCAGCTCGTCCGCTCGCCGGGCGCCTACCTCATGGAGCCCAAGGACCGCGAGAAGCAGGTCTTCATCGCGAACCTGATGCCGGCCCGCGGGTCCTGGCTCGAGCTCGAGATCGACAAGAAGGGCAAGGTCTTCGTCCGCATCGACCGCAAGCGCAAGCTGCCGGTCACCGTCCTGCTGCGCGCGATGACCTACAACCCGGAGACCGACAAGGACGTCGAGGAGACCGAGGAGGACGTCGCCAAGCTCGACCAGGAGCTCATCGACCTCTTCGACGGCTCGCACTACATCAAGAACACGGTGCTCACCGACACCGAGGTCACCAAGACCAAGAAGGGCGCGCTCATCGAGCTCTTCAAGAAGCAGCGCCCGGGCGAGCCGCCGTCGGTCGACGCCGCCTACGCGCTGCTCCAGCAGCTCTTCTTCGATCCCAAGCGCTACGACCTCACCCGCGTCGGGCGCTACAAGCTCAACGCCCGCCTGCGCCTCGACGTGGACCTGGACACGCGCCAGCTGACCCACGACGACATCCACGCGCTGGTCAAGGAGCTCGTCTCGCTGCCGCGCCTGCTCGGCATGCCCGAGGAGCCCGAGGTCGAGATCAAGGACTACGCCGCCGAGGCCCAGGCCATGCCGCGCGAGCCCGTCGCCGAGCACCTCGACGAGTACGAGCACTTCGGCAACCGCCGCCTGCGCACCGTCGGCGAGCTCATCCAGGAGGCCTTCCGCATCGGCCTGTACCGGATGGAGCGCGTCGTGCGCGAGCGCCTGACGACCGAGGACGAGGACACGATCACGCCGCAGACGATCGTCAACATCCGCCCGGTCGTCGCCGCGCAGAAGGAGTTCTTCGGCTCCTCGCAGCTGTCGCAGTTCATGGACCAGACGAACTCGCTGTCGGGCCTGACCCACCGCCGGCGCCTGAGCGCGCTGGGCGCGGGCGGCCTGACCCGCGAGCGCGCGCCGATCGAGGTCCGCGACGTCCACCCGACCCACTACGGGCGCATGTGCCCGATCGAGACGCCGGAGGGCCCGAACATCGGCCTGATCGGCTCGCTGTCCTCCTACGCGCAGATCTCCGAACACGGCTTCATCACGACGCCGTACCGCGTGGTCGAGAAGGGCGTGGTGACCGACGAGGTCGTCCACCTCGACGCCACGCAGGAGGAGGAGCAGCTGATCGCCCAGGCCAACGCGGCCATGGACGAGAAGACGGGCAAGCTCAAGGGCCCGGACCTGGTCTGCCGCACGCTGGCCGGCCAGTACGTCACGGCAGCGCCCAAGGACGTCGACCTGATGGACGTCTCACCCGAGCAGATCTGGTCGGTCGCCACGGCGATGATCCCGTTCCTCGAGCACGACGACGCCAACCGTGCGCTCATGGGGTCCAACATGCAGCGCCAGGCGGTGCCGCTGCTCAAGACCGACGCGCCGATCGTCGGCACGGGCATGGAGCGGCGCGCCGCGCTGGACACCGGCGACGTCCTGCTGACCAAGAACGCCGGCACGGTGACCTACGTCGACGCCGAGAAGATGATCGTCGAGGGCCCGTCGGGCAAGGACGAGTACGAGCTCCAGAAGTTCAGGCGCTCCAACCAGGGGACGCTCATCCACCAGAAGCCGAGCGTCCGCACGGGCGACACGGTGAAGGAGAAGGACGTCCTCGCCGACGGGTCCTCTTCCGACCACGGCGAGATGGCGCTGGGCAAGAACCTCATGGTCGCCTTCATGTCCTGGGAGGGCTACAACTTCGAGGACGCGATCATCCTCTCCAAGCGCTTGGTCAAGGACGACGAGCTCACCTCGATCCACATCGAGGAGTACGAGATCGACGCCCGCACGACCAAGCTCGGCGACGAGGAGATCACCCGCGACATCCCCAACCGCTCGGAGGAGTCGCTGCGCAACCTCGACGACCGCGGCATCGTCCGCATCGGCGCCGAGGTCAAGTCGGGCGACCTGCTCGTCGGCAAGGTCACGCCCAAGGGTGAGACCGAGCTCACCGCCGAGGAGAAGCTGATCCGCGCGATCTTCAAGGAGAAGGCGCGCGAGGTCCGCGACACGTCGCTCAAGGTGCCCCACGGCGAGGAGGGCGTCGTCATCGACGTCATGACCTTCTCGCGCGAGGCCGGCGACGACCTGCCGCCGGGGGTCAACGACCTCGTGCGTGTGTTCGTCGCCAAGAAGCGCAAGATCTCCGAGGGCGACAAGCTCGCCGGGCGCCACGGCAACAAGGGCGTCATCTCGAAGATCGTCGACGAGCACGACATGCCCTTCCTCGAGGACGGCACGCCGGTCGACGTCATCCTCAACCCGCTGGGTGTGCCGAGCCGCATGAACGTCGGCCAGATCCTGGAGACCCACCTCGGGTGGGCCGCTGCGCAGGGCTGGTACGACGACGGCACCGAGGCCTACAAGAACTCGCGCAAGCACCTGCAGCCCAGCGGCCGGCCGGGCAAGGTCTACACGGCGACGCCGGTGTTCGACGGCGCGTCGGTCAAGGACGTCGACGACGCCCTGGTCAAGTGGCAGGACGAGCACACGGGCCGCATCCGCATGGACGTCGACAAGAGCCGCCGCGACGGCGAGAAGGCCTCGGGCAAGTTCCAGCTCTTCAACGGGCGCACCGGGCAGCCCTTCGAGGAGAAGGTCACCGTCGGCTACATGTACATCCTGAAGCTGCTGCACCTCGTGGACGACAAGATCCACGCGCGCTCGACCGGCCCGTACTCGCTGGTCACCCAGCAGCCGCTGGGCGGCAAGGCGCAGTTCGGGGGCCAGCGCTTCGGCGAGATGGAGGTGTGGGCCCTGGAGGCCTACGGCGCCGCGTACACGCTGCAGGAGATGCTCACGATCAAGTCCGACGACACCGTCGGCCGCGTGAAGGCCTACGAGGCGATCGTCAAGGGCGAGAACATCGCCGAGCCGTCGATCCCCGAGTCGTTCAAGGTGCTGCTGAAGGAGATGCAGTCCCTGGGCCTCGACGTCAACGTGGTCTCCGAGGAGGGCACGCGGACCGAGATGCGCGACGAGGACGACGACCTGCTGCGCGCAGCGGAGGAGCTCGGCATCGACCTGTCCGGGGTGCGCGCCGTCAACGGTGACGCCGCCGACGAAGCGGTCGAGCAGATCGACGACACCGACGCCGGCGAGGCGCCGAGCCCCGAGGCGCTGGCCGCGGTGGACGAGGCCATGGCCGAGACCGCCGTGGAGCCCGAGACGGCGGACATCGACACGGAGATCGACATCGCCGACATCGCGGCATCCGCTGACGACACGTAGGGGGGTCCGGACCGCGCTCGCGTGACCGACGTCTGGTGGCGCGCCGCCGAGCGAGCTTCCCGCCGGACCGCGACATCGGTCCGGCGGGAATGAACGAGCAACGCGTAGCTCCTCCTACGTGCTGTCAGACATGGGTCGTGGACGGGGTCACAGCGTCTTGGAGACCGACGGCGACTTGCTGAAGTACTTCGGGGAGACCTTCGGCGTGTACCCCTTGTAGGAGAAGACGCGGGTCATGCCGACCGGTGCGCCGTGGTACCCCGCGGCCATGCCGTTGGCCGTGTGATGGGGGAAGTGGCAATGGAACACCCAGTTGCCTGGATTGTCGGCTCGGAACTCGAGCTCGTAGAAATCACCCGGGTTGACCGTCTGAGTCGTCTCGCGGACCGGTGGGATCGCGTGCCCGTTCTTCGAGACCGCGACGATGTCGTGCCCGTGCATGTGCATCGCGTGGGACTCCTGGGACGCGTTGTAGACGCGGATGCGAACGAGGTTGCCCTTCTCGATCTCGATCGGCCCGCCGGAGTTGTCGCCGGTCTTGCCGTTGATCGTGTCGAAGGGGAACTTGCCCCCGGGGCCGACGCCGAACGGCTTGACCAGATCGCCGTTCTTCTTCCAGCCCCAGATCTGGAGGGTCATCACGACGTCGACGTCGGCCTTGACCGACTCGTGCTGCTGCTTGGGCAGGACGGTGATCATGCCCGCCAGGCCACGCTGGTCCTGCACGGCGGTCTGGAAGTGGGAGTGGTAGGCGAACGTCCCCACGTGGCCGGGGCTCACCGTGTAGGTCTTCTTGCCGCCCGGCGGGATCGGGTTGGGCTGGCTGATGCCAGCGACGCCGTCCTGATCGTTGGGCTGGTGGAGCCCGTGCAGGTGGATCGTGGTGGGATCGGGCAGGTCGTTGGTGAGCACGACGCGCATCGTCTCCCCCTCATAGGCCACGAGCGTCGGGCCGGGGGAGGAGCCGTTGTAGCCCCAGACCTTCGCCCGCTGGAGCGGGAAGTTGGCGATCTTCTGGGTGATCTGCTCGGCGGTCAGGTCGTACGTGCGGATGTTCCCGTTGACGCGGCCCATCTCGGTCTTGACCGACGGCGTGTCGGGGACGGTCGGCTTGACCATCGGCCCACTTCCGGTCTTCTCGTACTGCGTGCCGAAGCCGCCGATCTTCTGCTGGTCGACGGCCGCAGCGGCCGCAGCGGTCCCCTCGGAGCCCGCCGCAGTTGAGCCTGCGTTGTCGCTTGCACCGCTGGAGCCGCCACACCCGGCGGTGCCGGCCGCGAGCGCAGCGATCACGCTGAGCCCAGCAAGGCGGGTTGGAGAGATGCGCATGAGCAGAACCCTTCCGTCGTCGTGGATGGCTGGCGCCAACGCGACTTCGTGCGGACGCCGGCCGGATCCTACGAGACGTGGTTGAGGTACGACGCCGGACCCTCGTCGTTGGCCGGTCCGACGGTCAAGGTTGCGCAGACAACCTTGCTACTCTGGTCCGTCGCGCCCGCCCGGGGGCGCGCGTCTGCCTGACGCCGCGGCGTTACGGCCCCTCGCGGGTCGGCGCCCCTGGTCGGGTCGACCTCCCGACTGCCGGACCGAGACCCCAGCACAGCACGAACCGCCCGCACGAGCACGGCCTGCCGCACACGCCTGAGAGACGAGGGACAAGCCACATGATCGACATCAACAACTTCGACGCCATCGAGATCGGCCTGGCGTCCTCCAAGCAGATCCGGGGCTGGAGCTCGGGCGAGGTCACCAAGCCCGAGACGATCAACTACCGCACGCTCAAGCCCGAGAAGGACGGCCTGTTCTGCGAGCGCATCTTCGGCCCGACCAAGGACTGGGAGTGCTACTGCGGCAAGTACAAGCGCGTCCGCTACAAGGGCATCGTCTGCGAGCGCTGCGGCGTCGAGGTCACGCGCTCCAAGGTCCGCCGCGAGCGCATGGGGCACATCGACCTCGCCGCCCCGGTCAGCCACATCTGGTTCTTCAAGGGCGTCCCGAGCCGCATCGGCTACCTGCTGGACATGGCGCCCAAGGAGCTCGAGAAGATCCTGTACTTCGCCGCGTCGGTGGTGACGTGGGTCGATCAGGAGGCGCGCTGGCGCGACCTGCCGGGGCTCCAGTCTCAGATGCAGGAGGAGATCAGCCGTTACCTCGACGAGCAGAAGGAGCGCGTCGCGGAGCTGCGCACCTCCCTCGAGGCGCGCGTCACCTACCTGACCGACGGCTCCCAGAGCGACTTCATCCAGGACGACTACCTGTGGGCCGAGTCGCTGGACGTCAACGTCAAGAAGCTCTCGGAGGAGGAGCGCAAGAAGCTCGACGCCGACCTGCGCAAGTCCTTCGGCTCGGACATCGACGACACCGAGGCCTACTACGAGGACGCGCGCACGCGTCTGAAGGAGGTCTGGAAGCTCTTCTCCAACTCCGACGAGCCGTCCGAGGACCCGCCCGCCGAGGGCGAGGAGTGGCCGCTGGCCCAGTACGTCGAGAAGAAGATCGAGAAGGACGCGTTCCAGCCCAAGCTGCTGATCGCCGACGAGACCTTCTTCCGCGAGCTCAAGCACCGCTTCGGCTCGCCGTTCGGCTTCGGCGAGTACTTCGGCGGCGGCATGGGCGCCGAGCACGTCCGCGAGCTGCTGACCGAGAAGGACGCCTGGGACCGCGAGGCCAAGCCGCGCAAGGTCGACGCTGACCGCACCCCCGGCGAGGACCTGGCCCCGCAGGATCAGCCCGGCTTCTCGACCGAGCACGAGCGCATCGACCTCGAGGACATCGTCAAGTACGGCAAGGGCCAGAAGCAGGTTCGCTCCGTCAAGCGCCTGAAGGTCCTCTCGGCCTTCCTGAACTCCAACAACAAGCCCGAGATGATGGTCCTCGAGGCCGTGCCGGTCATCCCGCCGGAGCTGCGCCCGATGGTCCAGCTCGACGGCGGCCGCTTCGCCACGTCGGACCTCAACGACCTCTACCGCCGCGTCATCAACCGCAACAACCGGTTGAAGCGACTGCTCGACCTCGGCGCCCCGGAGATCATCGTCAACAACGAGAAGCGCATGCTCCAGGAGGCCGTTGACGCGCTGTTCGACAACGGCCGCCGCGGGCGTCCCGTCACCGGCCCGGGCAACCGCCCGCTGAAGTCCCTGAGCGACATGCTCAAGGGCAAGCAGGGCCGCTTCCGCCAGAACCTGCTCGGCAAGCGCGTGGACTACTCGGGCCGCTCGGTCATCGTGGCCGGCCCGTCGCTGCGCCTGCACCAGTGCGGGCTGCCGAAGCTCATGGCCCTCGAGCTGTTCAAGCCGTTCATCATGGCCCAGCTCGTCGAGCGCAAGGCCGCGCAGAACATCAAGGCGGCCAAGAAGATGGTCGACTCGATGATCCCGGAGGTGTGGGACGTCCTGGAGCAGGTCATCCACGAGCACCCGGTCCTGCTCAACCGTGCGCCGACGCTGCATCGCCTGGGCATCCAGGCCTTCGAGCCGGTGCTGGTCGAGGGCAAGGCCATCCAGGTCCACCCGCTCGTCTGCCACGCGTTCAACGCGGACTTCGACGGCGACCAGATGGCGGTCCACCTGCCGCTGTCAGCAGAGGCGCAGGCCGAGGCCCGGATCCTCATGCTGTCGTCCAACAACATCCTGTCCCCCGCACACGGCGCGCCGCTGGCGACCCCGACGCAGGACATGATCCTGGGCGCCTACTACCTGACCTACGGGCCGGAGGCCGAGGAGCTGGAGGCGCTGGAGGTCGAGCTCAAGGCGGGCAACTGGCCGAGCGACCGCCCGCGGCCGCACATCTACCGCGATGCCAACGAGGCCGAGCTCGCCTACGAGCACGGCCACGTGTCCAAGCTCCACGACCTGGTCGAGTTCCGGCCGATCGGTCGTCAGGAGGGCCACATCCTCACGACGGTCGGTCGCGTCATCTACAACGACAAGATCGAGCGCGCGATCGCGCAGGCCATGGGCGACGCGTTCGACCCGATGACCTACGCGTTCGTCAACCAGTCGATGAAGAAGCGCGACACGGTCCGCCTGGTCGACGTCCTCGTGCAGGCCTACGGGGCGCCGGCGATCGCGCTGGTGCTCGACGCGTTCAAGGACCTCGGGTTCAAGTACGCGACGCAGGCCGGCATCACCATCTCCAAGAACGACGTGCAGATCCCGCCGAGCAAGGGCGAGATCCTCAAGAAGTACGAAGACCTCGTGGCCGAGATCCACGACCAGTACGACATGGGGCTCATCACGCAGGAGGAGCGCCACGAGATGGTCGTCGAGCAGTGGAACGCTGCGACCGACGAGGTCGCCGACGCGATGACCGCCAACCTGGACGTCCTGAACCCCATCTTCATGATGGCCAACTCGGGCGCCCGTGGCTCCTTCAAGCAGATCCGCCAGCTGGCGGGCATGCGTGGCCTCATGGCCAACCCGAAGGGCGAGATCATCGAGCGGCCGATCAAGGCCAACTTCATGGAGGGTCTGACCGTCCTGGAGTACTTCATCTCCACCCACGGCGCGCGCAAGGGACTGGCCGATACCGCCCTGCGCACCGCCGACTCGGGCTACCTGACGCGCCGTCTGGTCGACGTCGCCCAGGACGTGATCATCCGCGAGCCCGACTGCGGCACGAAGGAGTTCATCCAGCTCCCCGTGTTCAACGCCGCCGGTGAGCCCAACGACAACCTCGTCGGGCGCTTCGCGGCCGCCGAGATCAAGGGCGTCTTCAAGAAGGGCGCGGGCATCGACCGCGCCGAGCTGGCCAAGCTCATCGAGATGCACGCCGACGGCGGCCCGACCGAGGTCTCGGTCCGCTCGACGCTGAAGTGCGAGGCCGTCACCGGCGTGTGCCAGGCCTGCTACGGCCGCTCGATGGCCTCAGGCCAGACGGCGCAGATCGGCGACGCGGTGGGCATCATCGCCGCGCAGTCGATCGGCGAGCCCGGCACGCAGCTGACCATGCGGACCTTCCACACCGGCGGCGTCGCCGGGGCGGACATCACGCACGGCCTGCCGCGCGTCGTCGAGCTCTTCGAGGCGCGCAAGCCCAAGGGGCTGGCGAAGATCACCGAGCAGGACGGCATCGCCTCGATCGAGGAGACCGACAAGGCGCTGACCGTGGTGGTCACCGACGACACCGGCGAGGAGCACCGCTACGCCTTCCCGCGGCGCACCCGCCTGTTCGTCGAGAACGGCCAGAAGGTCGAGGCCGGCAAGCAGCTCAACGAGGGGTCGCTGTACCCGCACGAGCTGCTCGCGCTGCAGGGCCGCACCGCGACCGAGAAGTACCTCGTCAAGGAGGTGCAGGAGGTCTACAAGTCCCAGGGCGTGGACATCAACGACAAGCACATCGAGCTGATCGTGCGCCAGATGCTCAAGAAGGTGCGGGTCGACCAGAAGGGCGACACCGACTACCTCCCGGGGCAGTTCGTCGATCGCTACGACTTCGCGAAGGTCAACGCGGGCGTGCGCAAGGCCAAGGGTGAGACGGCGCAGTTCGAGGAGATCATCCTCGGCATCACCAAGGCGTCGTTGAACACGGACTCGTTCCTGTCGGCGGCCTCCTTCCAGGAGACGACCAAGGTGCTGACCGACGCGGCGCTCGAGGGCAAGAAGGACACCCTCAACGGCCTCAAGGAGAACGTGATCATCGGCAAGCTGATCCCGGCCGCGACCGGGCTCAAGCGCTACCGGCGCATCGAGATCGAGCCGTCGGAGCCGCTGCCGCGCGCGATGGACGAGGTCGGGCTGCTCGACCAGGACGAGATCGCCGCGGAGCTCGGGCTCGGTGGCGACGGCGGCCTGGGCGGCGGCGGGTTCGGAGCGGCGTTCGACTCCGACCTGAGCCAGCTCGAGGAGATCGGCGGCGGGGGCACCGACCCCGGCTTCGCCTCCGAGCTCGCCGACCTCGACGTGCCGGCAGGCGACGAGAAGCCCTAGCCGTCCGCGGCGAGGGTTTCGGCCCAGCTGCGCAAGCGGTCCGCGACCCCGTCATCGAGCCCGATGGCGGGGTCGCTCTTCTGTAACAGCGTGGGCGCGACGCGACGTGCCGCCCAGGCGTGGCAGGCGTCGTTGAAGTCGTCGTCGACCCAGGCCAGGGGGCGCTGGGCGCCCGCGTACGCGTCGATCCCGTCGAGCTTCCAGTGGCCGGCCGTGGAAGCGGGGCCGAAGCTGAGATGGGGCAGGGGCCCGACCCCGATGAGGTGCGGGAGGTGGTCGTTGGCCCGGTCCTCCCAGCCGCTGCACCACGCGAGCTCGAAGGTGTGCTCGAGGCGTTGGAGGTTCGTGGCCGCCCGGGCCGAAAGGAAGTGAGCGATGCCGTCGACCTGGGCCCACGTCCCCTCTGGACGAACGTTCGAGGCGAACCCCCAGAGCGAGATGACCCCGTCGACGTCCACCAGCAGCAGTGGTTTTTCGCGGTTCTGCACCAGATCTGCGTTGTGTGACGAGGTGCGGCGCGGTTCGTGGGCGTCCCGCGTACGCTGGCCCTCACCCGCTGACGTAAAGCCCGGTGTGCCCCTGACCGATGGTAGGGGTACCTCACGGGGCCGCAGTCGAGGCCCCCGGCGCAACCTCCTCCCCTCTCTATGACGCTCCAACTCGGCATCCTGCTGGCGCTGCTCTGCGCCGTCGCCTCCAACCTGGGGAACTTCCTCAAGCACCGGGGCTGCCAGACCTGCGTTGCGGTCGACATTCGCCACCCCTTCCGCACCGCCGCCGCGCTGTGGCGCTCGAAGTGGTTCGCGATCGGCATGGTCGTCGGCGGCAGCGCGTGGGCCCTGCACGTCGCCGCCATCTCGATGGCACCGCTGTCGGTGGTCCAGGTCGTCCTGGCCGGCGGGGTCGTCCTGATCGCCGTGATGGCGGACAAGATGTTCGGCATGAAGGTCGGCCGCCGCCAGTGGATCGGCCTCGGTCTCACCGCCGTCGGCCTCGCGCTCTTCACGCTGACCATGCCGGTGCAGGAAGGTGCCGGGTCGACCTACTCGCTGGCCGCCCTGATCTCCTTCGAGGCCGTGCTCTTCGGCATCGGCGCCGGGCTCGTCATCGCGCCGGCGCGCGGCGCGCCCGCCGAGCACCACGGCGTCATGCTCGCCGCGGCCTCCGGGCTCCTCTTCGGCGTCTGCAACGTCGCGGTGAAGGCGCTGACCGGCATCGTCGGCGCCGACGGCCTGCTCGCGATCTTCCTCACCCCGTGGCTCTACATCGCCATGGCGGCGTCCTTCATCGCCTTCTACGCCTCCGCGCGCTCGTTCCAGGACGGCCACGCCGTCGAGACGATCGCGATCACGGGCACCGCGGCGAACATCTCGTGCATCGCCGGCGGCATCATCGTCTTCGGCGACCCGATGCCGGGCACGGCGGTCGGCATCGCCGTGCAGGGCGTGGCGTTCGTGATGATCGTCGTTGCCTCTGCGCTGACGCCGGCGCCGGCCGCGGCGAAGACCGCGGCCGTGGTCCCGGGCGTTCCCGGCGCCGCGCCGGTTGCGCTCGCGGCGTAGAGGCTGTTTCAGGACGACGGTGAATCGAGGCAGCCGCCTCGCGGCGTCGGACGCCGACCTCACCCGTCGCTTCCGGCCAGCACCACCGTCGCCACCTGCGCCGGGTCGTCGTAGAACGGCACGTGGCCACACCCGGCGAGCGTCACGTGCCGCGCCCGCGGCAGCATCCGCCGGGCGCGCGGCGCTTGGCGCCCGTAGATCAGCAGCGCGTCGCGATCACCCCACGCGACGGTCGCCGGCACCTCGTCGAGCTCGCCCGGGTCGTGGAAGACGTGGCCCGTGAAGGCGGCCAGCGCGGCGTCGAAGCCCGGCGCGTTCGCGAGCCCGCGCAGCGAACCCACCGCGTCGGCTGGCGGCATCCGCCACGGCTTGCCCACGAGCTGGGCCAACGCGAGCGTGCGGGTCACCGGGTTGCCCATCGCCGCCGGCACGAACCGGCCCATGGCGCGCGCCGCTGCCCGGCCGGCGGCCAGCGAGCGCTGGCAGTACGCGCGTTCCGCCGCGGTCCAGAAACCGACGGGCGACACTGCCGTGGCGCTGCGCACCGCGCCGCGGCGCGCAAGCTCCAGCGCGATGCCGCCGCCCAGCGAGTTGCCGGCCACGTGCGGTCGCTCCACGCCCACCTCCGCGAAGAACCGCTCGAGCTGCTCCGCGAAGCCCTCGACGCTCGGCGTTGTCCCGTCCACCGGCGACCCTCCGAAGCCCGGCAGGTCCACCGCGATCACCTCGCGCTCCGCGGCAAGGGCGTCGAGGATCGGCTGCCATACCTGCCAGCGACTGCCGATGCCGTGGATGAGGACGAGCGGCTCGCCCGCACCGCGGCGATCGTGGTTGAGCGACATGGCGCCGAACATAACCGAGCTCGTGCCTCCGCGGACAACCGCGGCAGGAGTAGCGTTTGTCCACCCCGGCAACCTGGCGGCCGGGGTGGACAAGGAGCGCGGTCATGGCGGCGACGCAGGACAGGGCAACCGAGATGCAGGAGCTGGCCCGGCGGCGCGACCTGAGCAGCGCCCGCGACCGGATCGGGTTCTGGCTGGCGCTTCGCGGTCGCGACCTCGTCCCGACGCCGGCGGGAGCTCCCGGTCGCCGCGGATGAGGGTCGCCGTGCTCGGGGCGGGCGGCATCATCGGCCCGGCGATCGTCCGGGACCTCGCGGAGTCCGACGAGGTCGAGGCGATGGTCCTGCTCGACCTCGACGGTGATCGCGCGCGGGCCGTCGCCGCCGAGCACGGTGGCGGCAAGGCCACGGCGGCGGCGGTCGACGCGGCAGACCGGCAGGCCCTGACGCTCGTGCTCGAGGAGTACGGCCTGCTCGTCAACGCGGCCAGCCCCCGCGTCAACCTCGCGGTGATGGACGCCTGCCTGGCGGGCCGCTGCGGTTACCTCGACCTGGGCGGGCTCCCCCACGTCACGGAGCAGCAGCTCGCGCTCGACGAGGCCTTCGCGCAGGAGGGACTGCTCGCGATCCTCGGCTGTGGCGAGAGCCCCGGGAAGACGAACGTGATGGCGGCGTGGGCCGCGCGCGAGGCGCTCGACGAGGTCCACACGGTGCGCTGCGCGTCGGCGGGGGTCGACCTCGACCCGCCCGACGAGCTCTCCGCGCCCCATGCGCTGGAGACCCTGCTCGACGAGGTGACCCTCGCTCCGGTGGTCCTGCGCGACGGCGTCCCGGAGGAGATCGCGCCGCTGACCGACGGGGGGCCGATCGCCTTCCCCGACCCGATCGGCCAGCGTGGCTCGCTCTTCACGCTGCACTCGGAGGTCCTCACGCTGGGCGAGTCGCTCGGCGCCCCCTGCGTCGACTTCCGGCTGTCGCTCAGCCCGGCCGTGCACGAGCGGCTCGTGCAGCTCGCCTCCCGCCCGCGCGAAGAGGCGCGCGCCGTCGTGCCCGCGCCACCGTCGGCGCAGACCTACTCCGCCCAGCACGTGGAGCTGACCGGCACGCGCGAGGGGCACGCGCGCACCGTGACCGCCACGGCGCTCACCGTTCCCCACGAGCGCTGGGGCCTCGGCGGCGGGATCGTCTCGACCGGCTCGGTTGCGGCCGCGACCGTCCGGCTCTACGCACGCGGGCAGCTGCCCGCGATCGGCGTCAAGGCCCCAGAGGCGATCCTGTCCCCGGAGCTGCTGTTCCCAGAGTTGACCGCCCGCGGCTGCGAGCTGGCGCTGAGGCTTGACCCACCCACCCCGACCCGAACGAGGGCTGAGCCATGAAGGTCGGCGTCCCCACCGAGATCAAGACCGACGAGTACCGAGTCGCGCTGACCCCCGCCGGCGTCCGCGAGCTCACCGAGCACGGCCACGAGGTCGTCGTGCAGGCCGGGGCGGGGGAGGGCTCCGCGATCGAGGACGAGCAGTACGTCGCCCAGGGCGCCGCAGTAGCCCCCGACGCTGACGCGGTCTTCACCGAGGCCGAGCTCATCGTCAAGGTGAAGGAGCCTCAGCCCCAGGAGGTGGCGCGGCTGCAGCCTCGCCACACGCTCTTCACCTACCTCCATCTCGCCCCCGCGCCGGAGCTCACCCAGGGACTGCTCGACTCCGGCGCGACCTGCATCGCCTACGAGACGGTGGAGGATCGCGGCGGGCGCCTGCCGCTGCTGGCGCCGATGAGCGAGGTCGCGGGGAAGATCGCCACCCAGGCCGGGGCGTTCATGCTCGAGAAGCCGCTCGGCGGCCGCGGGGTCCTGCTTGGCGGCGTCCCCGGGGTGGCGGCCGCCAAGGTGCTGGTCATCGGCGGCGGAGTGGTCGGGATGAACGCCGCCATCATCGCCCTCGGCATGCAGGCCGAGACCTACGTCTTCGACCGCAACGTCGATCGTCTGCGCGAGCTCGAGTCGATGCTCAACTGGCGCGCCTCCACGGTCTACGCGTCGACGCTGGCCATCGAGGAGCACATCGTCGACGCGGACCTCGTCATCGGCGCGGTCCTCGTCCACGGGGCGAGGGCGCCGCACGTGATCACCCGCGCCCAGCTGCGCCTGATGAAGAAGAACGCCGTGTTGGTGGACGTGTCCATCGATCAGGGCGGGTGCTTCGAGACCTCGCGGCCGACGACGCATTCCGACCCGACCTACGAGGTCGACGGGATCACCCACTACTGCGTCGCCAACATGCCGGGCGCGGTCCCGATCACGTCGACCTACGCGCTGACCAACGCCACCATGCCCTACGTCGTCCGCCTCGCCGACGAAGGCGTGCACGGTGCTCTGGGCGACAACCCGGGCTTCATGGCCGGGCTGAACGTCGCTGCCGGGAAGCTCACCTACGAGGGTGTGGCGCGCGACCAGGGCCGCGAGTTCACCCCGCCCGCCGACGCCCTGGCCGCCGTGGCCGCCGGCTGAGCACTGCTAGGATCCCCGCCGAATGCCTACGACCTCACAGCTCGTCCGCAAGGGCCGCAACCCCAAGGCCAAGAAGCTGGCCACCCCGGGCCTCAAGTCCGGCAAGGGCCGCAAGAAGAAGACGGCCGCCCCGCAGCGGCGAGGGGTCTGCACCCGCGTCTACACGACGACGCCGAAGAAGCCGAACTCCGCGCTGCGCAAGGTCGCGCGCGTCCGCATCGCCGGCTCCATCGAGGTCACCGCCTACATCCCCGGC